>VFQN01001859.1_pt1 | contig 34134 bp, 55 predicted proteins | sample 3512371 | NCBI WGS metagenome assembly VFQN01 (sample SAMN10412370, study PRJNA504923) | tailings metagenome | isolation source: Replicate 2 from Balatoc abandoned mine | place: Philippines: Itogon, Benguet | collected 2017-08-28 | reverse complement strand
CCGCCTCCCCCAAGCCCTCCACCACCGTTTCCCCCACCCCTGCAGCCGCCTCCCCCAAGCCCTCCACCACCACCTCCCCCAAGCCCGCTGCTGGTAGCACAGGCAAGCCCAGCCCCTCTCCCGCTAAGGGACACATCAAGCGCCGAGGCCTAGCCCGCAAAGCTACGGCGTCTTCCCCCAAGCCTGGCACCGTCACTACTCCTGCAGCTGCCTCCCCCAAGCCCGCTGCCGCCATTCCCACTCCCAGCGCCGCTTCCCCCAAGCCCGCTGCTGTCACCCCCACTCCCACGGCCGCCAAACCCACCCCTAGTGCCGCTTCCCCAAAGCCTGACACCACTGCCACGTCTGGTGCTGCTTCGCCCAAGCCCGGAGCTTCCATTCCCACCACCGGCGCCGCTCCCACCAAGGCGCACCCGCTGCACCCCAAGCGTGGAATGAAGAAGGGGCGCAAGAACTTGTGAAGTCTTAGATGACTGCCTTGCAGGCGCGCACCATGCGTAGTGTGTTGTGTTTCAATGATGGAGCACTTAGGGAGCTCGGCCATAGCAAGTTGTAGCGGCAATGAAAGCGCCGAGGGCGCTGGGGAGTCTGGCCAAATTTTGTGGACGCGTGGGCAGCATGCTTGGCGTGTGGCAGTCTTGACGGCAAGCCTGCAAGGGACAGGGACATAGTGCCTGTGACTGCAGGTGCAAGTTGATTTCGCAGGACTAGGGCACTAGCGTAATAACCTAGCAGCATTTTTTCACGGAATTGCCAAGGTCGGACACTGCCGGTAGCGCTCGCTCGAACTGAGTTGGAGCAAGCTGTACAAGACGGCTTGGGCAAAGGCACTGCCTCTCGATTTGGCGCAGGCATTGCGTGCTTGTTGCGTGCTGTGTGAAAGTAGGTCCTAGCGAGACATTATGTTCTTAGCATGTCATTGACCCTAGGTCAAAGCCCTCAATGCTACGTGGGGTGTGGCTGGTGTTAAGGTGGTTGTTTGGTGATTAGGTTTATCTTTAAACCTTTCTTTGCGAGGAACAGGCTAGGGTATTGACAAGGTGCCACCTACCCTATAAACCTTTGTCGTAATTGATTTTCTTTGTCGGTTGGGTCGCAGGTCGTTCCTGGGCCAGAACCATACCAGCATGGCCGTTACTGGGAGGGACAGGTGGAAGCTCCAGGGGGCGCCCTGGTACGACGTGTACGAACGGTACACGTGCCCAAGCACTGCGCATGATTCCTGCGTGCTGACGGGCGGGGGCGAGAGCCTCTAATCGTACTGTAACGAGAGATGGAGCAGTGCCTACAAAGCTATCGCGGGCTCGTGCGGGATGCCGCTTGCCGGAACGGGTGCTGCCCATGTGTCCAGGGGAGCTCCACTGCGTTGCGCTGCACCCCCTACCTGTTGTCTACACGTACGGCCATACCGCGTGCCGCCAGCAGCCCCAAGGCACAAGTCTCCTGCATGCAACTCACTATCACTGTAAGACCAAGACCTTGTGACGTTGTGAGGGCATCTGGGACGGGGGGACAACTCACAGAGCCCAGGTTGGATACGCAGTAGAGGCAGCATCTGCTGGTCAGGGGTACCGGTACTGTGTAGTTATAGGCTGCTCGCGAGACGCTCCTTCCCTCCTCCTGAGCTGCTCTCCTGGCATGGCTATCTAGGCTGCCGTACTGTCGTAATGTACCCGCCGCTTCCGGAACCAATCAAGCTTGTCGTAGCACCTCCTCGAGCGAGCGGAGAGGTACAGCCAGGGGAAGGGCACTGATAATGGCACGGAGGCACCTTACGCCTTACACCACCAGCCTTGCCCCTTCCTCAGCGCCTTTTTAGCACAGCTACAGCATGCCAGGCGGCGTCCCTCCTTGCATCGCACTCCCTCACAGTGGGGGACACGGACACCATGTGACATGGGGAGCTGCCCCGGTCGCCGGAACACCTGACGCAGTGGAGTGGGCAATGAGTCGCACAAACCCATGCCTATCCGCTGGCCTACCCAATCCTGTATGAGCCGTCCGGTTATGGACAGCGAGACCATCGTACCGGTACTTGCACTCGGTCACTCACATTGCTTCTGGACTCCTATGGGCCATGTCATGTGAAGTTAGCGGTCACGTGCGTGCCACGTCAAGACATTGCATGGCATTGCAGATTGCACCGTACCGCCCTGCCCGCAAGCGCGTGCTGGGTTGCACATTAACAGGGGCCCAAACCCCATAGGGTATGTATGTATGGATTTACAGTTTTGGTCCCCTTCCAGAGCCCAGCCCAGTCCCGCTCGGGAAACAGAGCTGGTCCCGGCAATCAAGGACACGGGGTTTCCCACCCCTCTCGCTGTACGGAAAGGAGCAACCAGCTCCGTCAAAGGATAGGCCACGACCATAGGGTGCATTCTTTATATATGCAGGTGCTCCGGAAGCTGGTAACCACTAAGGGGCCGAGGGGGCAAAGGAGCCATCTGGGTCATCCGGGCCCTGCACCACACCCACAGCGCAACCCGATGGACGGAGAACGACAGCTATTAGTGCAATACGCTACGCAATGTGTGAACATGCACCAATCCTGGCAGCTTCTGCATGAAACCGTTCCCTGTTTCAGCTGCGTGTGTTGGCCGTCGGCTACCTGGCACAGGTGCTTGCAAGGGGTTTGCGGGCGCCAGCTAGCTGCAGGGGAAGCGCCTCGCTCTTTGGGGTTTGCAGGGGAGACCGGTAGCAGGGCCACCGACAACGGTCCCACAGGAGGTAGTGCATCAGCCGGACTGTAGGCTGCAGGCCTGGATGACACAGTGACATTAAATATGCCAGGGAAAGGGATACCCCTCGTCGTTCACCTCGATGTAAACATGCAGGGGGGTCAGCGCGGCTTGTGACAGCGCACCGTGCACCGTGCACCGTAGCACACGGCGTAGTACCCTTACGACCCCAATGCGAGTGCAACCCAGCCCACTTAAGCAAAGAGATGCAAATGTTTAATAAATATATTGAGGAGTCGGTGACTGCCCTCGTGTAATACTTACGACGAAGCCCACCACACGAAATGTACGACCGATTGTGCGAGTGGCCCCCTTTAAGAGCCCATCTCTCCCCAAGTTAAACCTTTATAATTATCATCTGCATGCATAGTAGCAGTATTCTGCAGGCTCTGGGCCACGCAACAGGAACCTTACGCCGGCGCAATTCCTGGTTCGGTTCCGGCGCACAGCAAAGGACGGACAAATGAAGCAGACATCAGCACTTCTATTGGCATTGTTAGTAGGCGTTTGTTTGGCAGGTGTCCAAGGTGGGAGCCGAGCTTTATGAATAAGACTGTAGCACGTCGGTCACGCAATGGTTGACTTACTTCCTATTGCCTGTCAGCCAGTGACCCCAGTCAGGTATAATATATGGAAATACATGTCTCTGCAGGCGACTTCACGTGCAAGGCGACCGTGTACCTGAAGCCGGGCGCCAATGACACGGTGGCCGCAAAAGACAAGTTCACCATCAGTCTGACCGCAAACGGCAGTGTTCCGGCCTTTGCATACCAAGGCGACTTCCGCAAGCTGGTAAGTGCAAGTCCCTTGGTCACTCCTGCGCGTGCGTGCGCACACATGTGCCGACCTCCGCCGACGACTGCGCAGGGCTGTTCACACCTAAGACCACCAACCCCTCGTGCCTACCCCTCTGTGTGCGTGTCGAACATCTGACCGTTGCTCGTCCCAAGTCGCCCTTTGAAAACATGCCGTCCGCGTGCCTCACCTGCCCTTCGCCCTCCGTTTCAACCTCCCCAGCCCAAGCCCCCGAGCGCGGAGTCCTGGGATGACCGCGTCAACTCTGCCCGCCTGGAGTGCACCTGCGCCGCCGGCACAGCCAGCTGTGCTGCCTTCTGGCCCAAGGTCAAGGCCCGCTTCTTCGCTGACCCCTGGCCCCGCAAGACCAAGGGCGGCCCCTTCACAGACCTGACCTGCACCACCTCCGACGCCCGCAAGTGCTCCGGCCTGTTTGACCGCATGCCCGACAAGTGGAGCGGCCGGGCCAGCGGCATGGCGGTGCTGTTCAACCGGGACGACTTCACGCTGGCTAACGGCAAGCGACGGTGTCGTTACGGGGCCACGGGGGTGTAACCTCTTACAGCGCGGCACAGAAGTTATAGCTGTTGACAGTGCCTTGCAGAAGAACTCCAGCACGCACGTGCATGCACTACGGCATACCGTACTGGGTTTTACCCCACAGCTGAAGGGCCTGGTACCGTAGGCACGCCCAAGCGCGTTGGAGCTGTCACGTGACGCATGGGGTGGTCCACGCGACCCCCTTCGCCCCGTTGCCACGTGGCACATACCGTAGGCATCCTCTTAACCCCCTGCTGTCACGTGTCTCTGCCATGCCCTCAGCTGACTCGGGCAGCGGCAGCGGCGCCGCGCCCCCCCGCCCCCCGCCATCGCCGTCTGGCGGCGGCAAGGGCAAGAAGCGGTCCCCGCCGCCCAGCCCCGCCAAGAACAACCGCCGCCCTCCCAGCCCCGCCAAGAAGAAGAAGAAAAGTCCCCCCAAGAACCCCAAGCTGTAAGCGGCAGCACTAGCAGCTTCAGCAGTAGCGACAGCAGCAGCGGAACGGTACTCGCGCTAGTAGAGGTGCTGGTGGTGGCTGCCCAGTGTTACTGGGCGTCGCCCAGTGCCATGAGTGGGCAATGGCCGCTCCGTTCCACATGACCCCATGAGCGCGCTCATTGAGCTTAGTATGTGGGTTTATCACGTTTTGTCGGTTGTTGTTCGTGGCCTGCATGCAATAATCGATGCACTTCATTGCACATAAAACACTCTGCGCACTTGATGCACCGGTAGCAACTCCTGCTGTACCTTCGGCTGACAGAACGTCGTGGGGCTTCAGTTGGCATTGTTCGGCAACTACTTCCCTTGGTGTGACCAGGTCTTGACTGGGATAGCACGGGGCCTTGCAAGCGTGCCTTGCATTGGTGCGTGCAACCTGACGCGGGTGCATGTTGTACGAGTTCCAGTGTCACCCCAGTGCTTTTGACCCGGCTCCCTGGGTGCTAGTTACAATGTCTCTGGCCCACACGCAATAGCAATGACTTAGTTGGTGCGACAACATGGTGTCGTGCCACACCGGACCCATAGCCCAATACAACGCGGGGCGAAGCTAGTATGTAAGCCTGAGTGGTCGGGACGTCCGTACGCTATGCCGAGCCAGAGCTTGCCTTCCTCCGCTCCAGGGGTCCGCTCCCCTACGCCCCTAGCTGCACACCGTGTTGCCTGCCGGGCTCAACCTTGGCCACGTTTGTAGCTCGCTTTCTGACTCCTCCGGTGGCTTAGCTTGCTTGATCAGCCTGAATCAACAGCGTGAAACCGTCTTAGGCGGCGGACGGGGCTGCCCAGGAAGCCCCTGGAAGGTGACACGTGCCATTGCGGCGTTCTGCCCCGTTTGGCGCCTGGGCAACCCTGCAGTGCCCCGTGTGTCTGCAAATAACATCTTACAGATTTGTCACCGGACCTCCTGACAGTCCACAGATGGGGTAACTAGCTCATCAAACGTTTCGCCTGTGTGGCATGACAAAGCGATGGCGGGCGTCCGCTGCACAACAGCTTTAGCTATAAGCAACATATCAGTCAAAGAAGGTTCCCAACGGAATACGCAAGAACGAGTGACGCTTCGGTTCGGCACCTCTGTTTCGTTTCATCTCTTGTCGGACTGCCCTGTGTACCTTTGACACTTACAATATGAAAAGAGAAAATAATTTGATGTATTCTTATATAACACTGCAACCTTCGGGCCACTTCTGGCGCAGGCTTCAACCCAATATTACCCCTGGTTGCCACCTGGTACCTGGCGCAGCCTCCAGTCTTACCTTCTGCCGTACCTTGCGTGACTACGCTACTCGTTTATAGGGCATGTATGCCCACGCAATGGACAGCATCTGTTAACGTGGACATAGTGCATCCCTACAAAGCTATAGAATCACGCTTTGCGTGTTGAGGGTCCCACCTAGCTCTACCTTTGCACGTGAAGCGCTCGCCTTGGAATTGACGACACCATACATACACTTCCGGATGAATATATGCGCTACAGATTGACGTCAACATCACACCATTATCGCAGGTGTGTGACTTTTTCGGCGCTTAGCCTTGACGAATGGCATGCGAGGCACCTCGATGCAAATAAGAAGGGGTCCTTCATAGATTGTTACTACAGCAGAAGGGACCTAGTATAGTCATGTTCACTGTTAGGGGTGGGTAGCTGCCAACGTGCCTTCCCGTCGCCGCACCGCTACCTCATCCTACCTGCCTATGACATGGTCAGAGGGCTCTGCGAAATACACGAAGCGGTTCGCCAGAATTGCACAAGATGATTTAGATGACTCCCTTGGTTCAGAAGCTACTAGCTAAAAGCGCACGTGTCAGCTTTCCACCCCAACTAAGTCTCCTTTATCCCTCCGTGCCTGCCAGGTGCGCCTCGCTAGGCACATCGACGCATCGCAGGCCACATGGCGTGCTGTTCGAGCCTGGCCAGGCCTCTAACGACCTGCTTAATAGCAGTCATTTTGGCCGCCAGTATGTCAGGTAGGCCTTCATGTGCAATCCTCATGGTACAGCGCTGTAGCGTTCCACCTGAATGGCACCCACAGTTGGGAGTTGGCTGCCCCGGTTGGCTTGAGGTTTGGCGATTCGCACACATCGGTTGTGGGAGGCCCGAAAGCTCTGAAATTCGTCGTCTGGACGCGTTGCATTGTCGACTTTTCCCTGGCCAGCAAAAAGCCGTTCTGTAGAGAGGTCCGTGCCCCACAAGCAGGGACGTGCGTGCTCCAGGCACCACGGGACGAGGGGAGAACCCAAAAGACACGTGTCACACGCCACGCATGCACCAGCAACGACATAGCACCTTATAGCAGGGACAAATTGCACTCCAACTCAGTCACGGCGCACGTCGCACCTGCTTCATGACTAGCTGAGTACCGGTATGAACCAACCCTACTGTGCAGCGTTCCTATGTTCATCGGATGATTCGAAGCAGGCACATTTTGGGCTGATTTTCTTCGAAAGTCATTGGGGCCCCTATCCGAAAGTCACGGGCCGGTGAGGGGGGCCGTTCGGGGGAAACGGGGGGTTGGGGGGGCGGAGCCCCCCACAAGCAAAATTTTGGACCCCCCATCCGAAAGTTGGGTCCCGTGGAGGCACCTGTTTCGACGCGCCATCCGAAAGCCCCCACGGAACATCGGAACACTGCTACTGTGCCTGTTCACCTAATCTCACCCATACGGACCACGTGTGTCACCCCTTGCACACAGGCGGCTACACAGCCCCGCTGCGCGCCGGCAGTGTGGCCAGGGTGGAGGGCGTGTTCCGTCGGCTTGAAGACCACACCTCAGACGTGGAGCTGTTCAGCGTCGAGGACACGGCGTCAGGGGAGACCTTCCTGCTGCCCTCGTGGCCCATGGACGTCAACCTGGGCCAGCCAGTGGCCCTGGGCGCTTTTGTCAGCTTCGTAAGTACGGTATCCCGCCGCACAAGGCGCCTGGCTGCAGCACGTATGCACCCACGCAGTATGGAGAAGGAGCAATCGAAGGTTCTCGACTACGGTACACAACGCCCTGCACCTGACTGGTTCTCCTCGTTGCACTGACTTTGTACATGTTGCCCCGCCGCCCAACATGGTGCCTGCAGCAATGCACGGTGGGCCGGCCGGACCGCAAGGGGCGGCTGTGGACCCACTGCGCCTCCGTGTCGGACATGGCGGCGCAGCAGTTCGCGAAGGCGCCGTACCCTTCATCCGGTGTCGAGCTCAACTACCTGGCCATCATGGTCAACATTGTGGACACGTGTATTAGCGCATGCAGCGCCTGCTCCTCCGCCCCCGCCATCACCATGGCTCAGGCCGTCAGCACATACAACACCACGGGTGGACAGCTGTGAGTCGCATAATGTACTACTGCACTGCCTCGCACGCAGGCATGGGCCCCTCAGAAGGGGAGGAGGGGAGGAGGCAACGGCTGTGAGGTCGTTCTTGTGGCCCTCGGGCATGCCGTACATTACAATTGCCGCTTCTCTGCGATATGCACATGTGCCAGCTCTTCCTCTACGCCGGGCGTTGCCCTAACCCCTTGTCCACCCCTCGTCCCTGCCTCTGACCGGCCCCTAATGGACACGGACACGTGCAGGGACTACTGGGACACGTGCTCGTTCGGCAAGATGCGCATCAACCGCCCCAACTTCCGCGTCATCAACGTCACCGTGCCGTGCGCCTCGTCCGGCATGGTGTCCGCCTGCGACTGGAACACCATTGGCAAGCTGGCGGACACGGAGGCGTCCAATCAGCTGGGGGCAGGTGGGCACAGCTGGGGGCAGGTGGGGTGGGCTAGCTCTGGGCATGAGCTGGGCGGCTGGGCTGGGGCGGACTACGGCGACCTGTGATTTACTTGGCATTCCCGCGGCATGTTTGGGAGCACCTAGGCATGAACGAAGGTGGGCGGGGGGTAGGACCATGCTAGCAAAAGACAGCCGTGTCGTGGCATGGCCCCAGAGACCGTGCGTGCAGGTGCGGATAGAGCAAGTGTGCACCGTGTCTTTTGCCTGCTGGGTCGGCATCGTGGCAAGCTGACGGCCAGGCAGGCAACCCAAATGCCGCCAGTCCGTGGCTCACATGCGTATGGTAACCGCCCTTCCGTCGCTGGACCCGCAGCCACCTTTGCGCTGTACAACAACCAGAACATGCTGGGCCGGCGCTCCTACATCCTGCCCCGGGGCATGGTCAGCACCTGCGTAAGTTGCGCACTGCCGGAACTCCTTGCTTACACTGTGCAGCAAGCATCTGACCGCAGCGGCACAATGCTTCCTGTGCTCAGTACCAGTAGGCATGGGCAGCTCCTCTCAGTAGGTGCGTTGCGCTGCATGGTGGCATGTCAGATACCGTCCTCTAGGTGGCGATGCACGCCGCGCCTTCGGCCTTTAACCCCCACAGTGCGGCGCGCTGCGTGTCACTTGTAACGCCCTGCACGCACACGGCACCCCTAGGGGCTTCTCCGGGATTCACCAGGTTGGATTACCAGGCAGTACCAGGCAATATCACACTGCGTGCTGTGTGTTGAGTGTCAACGCCTTGCCTGCACGATGGCTGCACCCCACAGGGCTTCGGTGGGCTTGCCTGGATGCCTGGCACACAGACCTGGCTCGTGTCGGACGCGCCTAACGGGCCCTGGAGCAGCAAGAGTGAGTGACTTGTGTGGTCCTGAGTAAAGCGTACTGGTTGACCAACGCAGGTGGCAACTACTATGGCCTGGGCCTGCGCTGAACGCTCCCGCATCGCTTACTGGGTCTCAGGCATCTGTCGCTTGCAGCCTCACACACTACCATGACCCTGTTCTGCACCATCGCCTCGGCCACTCTTCCCTTTCCCAGAGATGAAAGTGAGTGACACTATCCTATGTGTCAGCTTGCAAGGGATTTAATAGATCCCATCCCCGCATCGCATCCGCTATACACTACCATGACCCTACCGGTATCCCCAACCCCCTGCCCCTCCTTCTCTGCTACGCCCCCAGCCTCCTTCCACGAGCTGATCCACACCTTCGGCCTGGGCCACTCGCTGTACAACGGCGACGAGTACGGCGACAACACCTCCCCCATGGGGAATGCGCCCGTGTGCCCCTCGGCCGGGGAGATGCGCCGCCTGGGGTGAGAGCAAGGGACCACGCGTTATGCTACCACTGCCACACTCAGCCACATCTATGACCTAGCTTTCTGTAGCAACCACCCCGGTCCGGCGCACTGACTGGGTTTTTACCAAACCACTGCCAACCTCGTGTGCTCCCTATCCCGATGAGTCTTGAGCTCCGAACCCTGCTGGACCTCCCATACCGACCGTTCCCTGGCCCCATGCTCCTGCACCCCCGACAGATGGGCCTCCCCGCTGGCTGACGTCAACAAGGACGCCCTGTCCACCACCTACACACGCTACACCCTGCCGGCCCTGGCATCCACACCTACCGCCAGCTACATCCGCGTGCGGCCCGACTGGCTGGACGCTGCCTCTCCGTCGGCCAAGCACGTGGTGTACCTCGAGTACCGTGCACGCGGCTGGGGCGACGCTGGACTGCCGAACTCGTACGACAGCAAGGTTGTCGTACACCGGGTTACGGTGTCGGGCCCGGATTACGATCTGAAGCTGTACGGCGATACGAGGAACGAGCTGGTCAGCTGGGCGGGCTTGGGCGAAGGCACCGACCTGCCCGACTACGGCCTGTACGTCAGGGCTGTGGGTAAGTGATCGGCTCTGACTGGCAGCTACCACCACTGCCGCTAGCACGTCCGCTCCAGCTGCAGCGCAGCAGTGCCAATGCGCGAAGATTGATACGCAGGGCTTACAGTGCAGGGGGTGTTGGGGCATTGCTGAGATCCTGAGCCTCTGACACAGGCCGAATGCTATGATAAGCTGGTGACCTGGTGTGAACTCGTGAAGCACGCACATGCATGTAGGATGTGCCCCCACTACCAGGTGACACCGTCCTTCCCCCGTTCCCTGGTCCCTCGCCGCAGCCATCGCCGGCAGCTCCATGACCATCGACGTTTGCCGCTACACGTCCTCGTCCAGCGAGTGCAAGGGCGCGGACGCCTCTCCGTCTCCCTCGCCCTCGCCCTCTCCCTCTCCCTCGCCCTCCCCCAGCCCCAAACCGTCGCCCTCTCCATCCCCCTCCCCGTCCCCATCGCCCTCTCCCTCTCCATCCCCATCGCCCTCTCCGTCGCCTAGCCCTAGCCCCAAGCCCAGCCCCAGTCCCAGCCCTAGCCCTAGCCCTAGCCCCAAGCCCAGCCCCAGTCCTAGTCCTAGCCCTAGCCCCAAGCCCAGCCCCAGTCCCAGCCCTAGCCCTAGCCCCAAGCCCAGCCCCAAGCCCAGCCCCTCGCCGTCGCCGTCCCGTTCTCCCTCTCCATCGCCTTCGCCCAGCCCTTCTCCCTCCCCCAGCCCCAGCCCTTCCCCATCGCCTAGCCCGTCCCCCAGCCCGTCCCCGTCACCAAGCCCGCAGCCCAGTAAGTGCATTCTGCACACCTCTTCCTGCTTGATACGTCTGATACCACGTCGTATCTGCTTTTCTCTCACAGGCAGCTGACTGGTCCCGTCCCCCTACCCCCGGTGCTATAGTAGTCCACACCAGACGGGGGTCGTGCCGCCTCCACCACACACGCTCCTCCCGCTGCCTGCCCCCAAAGCCCACGCCTCTCGCCCCTCGTATCCCTTCTATCCCACAGGCTCGTACCGCTACGTGGGCTGTGCTCTGGACAACAGCACCCGGCTGCTGCCCCAGCGGCTGGCGAGAGACCCCCTCATGACCATCCCCATGTGTGCGGCGCTGGCCCTGGCCAAGGGCTACACCGTCTTCGGGCTGCAGGTGGGCCAGGGTGGGCTGTACGACCTGGCTGTGGAAACCAGTACTGCAACCCATATGCGGCTATGTTGGCAAATGGTTTCTGAACAGCCGGCATCTGGGGGCATCTAGGGGCAGCGGGGAACCAATGAGTCATTGCCTACCGAATTGGTGCCTAACCCAACCGTGTGGGTGACGTATCGACCTGCGCACGCGAAACGCCGACCCACAGGGTGGCAACGTGTGCTGGGGCGGCTACAGCCTGCAGCGCGCGCACGTGCTGGGGGCGGCGGACGCCTCCCGCTGCAACGTGGCGTGCGGGGGCGCAAGCGGCACCGTGTGCGGCGGCAGCATGGCCAACTCGGTGTACGAGTTTACGCAGTGCGCCGGAGGGTGAGTGCGGCAGTGAGTGCGACAGTACCACGCGTATTAAATAACTTACATTTAAACCACTTCATATTGAATCCTAATGGCGAAGCTACCGTGTGACCTGGTGGCGCTCCGTGCCATGCCTGCATGCGCATGGGGATTGGCATGGGGCAGGGATTTGCAGGCCCAGGGTTACCCTGGGCAGGCCTGTGGGCAGCTGAACCGCGTACTGGCATGACCCAGCCCTGCATGCAGTCTGTTTGAGCGTATGCATGTAGTACGTGTGCATGTAATGTGTGCATGTGGTTAGCGTGCGGCGCAAGCGCCACACCGGCTGCGGGTAGGCAGGTTGAGCCCGCGCTTGCCGTAGGGCCCCCAGGGCCCACGCAACGCCTACCGCACGCGTTTTGGCACGCAAAGGCACTTACTGTCTTGGACAATACTCTGTATGTGACCTCGACACTGCATTGTTCTACAGGTATCTGGGCTGCTATGGCGAGACGCTGACGGCCTCCGCGGGCTGGGCGCTGCCGTACGAGATGGAGTACGGCAGCAACAGCCTCATGACCCGGGAGCGCTGTGCGGCGGCGGCCCGCAGCCTGGGCTACGAGTACTACGGCCTCGGCGGGGTGAGTGGACATTACTTGTAGGTTTGTCGTGGAGTCCATGCGACATTGCGATGGTGTGACAGGAACATAGGAGGCCTGCCTGCGGCCTTACTCCTGGAGTGCGTGGTAGTGGGTTGTTGAGGCAAGTGGGGAAGTGATGGCGCTTGCGCGTGAGCTTGGCGAGCCGTTTCCCCAGCACACCTCTTGCAAATTAAGGGCCTGGGAGGGCCGATAGGAGCAGGGGAGTGCCCTGCGACCCCGTCCAGACGTGACGTATCGGGTGCCAAGCCTGGGTATTCAGCATGGGCTGTGCATGCAAGCCCACATGCGGGAGTTGCATACCGGTACCGGTACCTGTGCGGTATATCCGCCTCACGGCAATGGACCGCTGCACCCCTGTCTCACGCTTTGGCTACAGGGCAACCGCTGCTGGTTCGGAAGCTCGCTGCCCACCGCAATGAAGTTTGGCGTCAAGGACGGCTGCAACACGCCCTGCAACGGCAAGGCGGGGCAATTCTGCGGCGGCTCGGCGCTCAACATGTTCTCCCTCTACCGTGTGGACACGTGTCCGTCGGGTGGGTATGGCGGCTGGAACGTTGCTAGGTGGTGGCGATTGCGGGTTGCCACGTGCCGGCACGCACGGGCACTGGTGGAGGTCTAGCGCAGCATGGATGCAGAGCCGTACGGGGAGGACCGCAGTGGTATGTCGCTGCCGCCTGAATGCCTTACATTATGGAACTGCTGTATGAGAGCCCTAAGCAGGTGAGCACTGGCACTACCGGTCTCGTACCGAGTCCCCGGCACCTGTACGGAGTCCCCGGCACCTGCACGTGTTGATGCTTGTGACTGCGCCTGTAACCGCGAAACCGACCGATCCTGAATCCCCGTGTGGCGCCACTTGCAGGCACCAGCACCTGCTCCTCCGCCAACTGCAACGCGGTGGCGCCCAACACTGAGTGCATCGCCGACCCACGGGTCAGCGCAACGGGCACTTACGGCGGTTGGTGCATCAACCGCATCACCCGGCTAACCGCCACAGCCGACGGCGGTGTGGATTACGACCAATCCGCAGCGACCGCAGTACAGCAGGCGGAGCCTCCTGTTGAGGCCGGGCCCTTCCGCAGCCGGCCCCGTGCGGCCGAGGGCGGGAACGGCAATGGCAATGGCAACGGCAACAATGGCAATGGCAACGGTAACAACGGCAACGGCAACAATGGCAATGGCAACGGTAACAACGGCAATGGTAACGGCAATGGCAACGGTAACGGCAAAGGCACTGGAAACAGCAGCAGCAATGCAGGCAAGAAGGGCAAGGCGAACAGCGGCACGGGTAACGGCAATGACAACGGTAACGGCAACGGTAATGGAAACAACAGCAGCAATGCAGGCAAGAAGGTCAAGGCGAACAGCGGCAAGGGCAAAGGCGGCAAGAAGGGCCGGCTGCTGAGATCCCTGAGCTAAATGCACTGGCCTGACGCAGCTGTCGCACAGTACAGTGCGGATTGGGGGTACGCAGACGCGCGTGAATCCTTGGGCCCCTCTGCCGTAAGAGGTTACCGGTAAGTTGATTTGTTGAGTTGGAGATTTTAGGTATTTAGACCTTGCATTGAGGTGCAGCTAGTTTGGGTGTGGATTTAATGCTGGAAACTGTGGGGAAGTGGCGTGCCGGAATGGCACGCGTTATAAGACACGGCGGTCAGTAGGTGGGGCATGCGTGCACGCACCATTTGCTATCATGCCCCATCAACCGCTAGCGGCGCTGCGTACAGTGCTTGTGACATGATGACCTACGTGCGCAGCATGAGGGGCAGCCGCAATGGTTGTTAACCCGTTGGCACAAACCATTTTTGTACTTTGCAGTAGCCATATGCTTTTGGCATACGAATAAGGACAACGGCTACCAAGATTGGGTTACATAAGTCGGCTGAAGAAGCCGCGGACGGGCAACTAAATGTGTGGGCACAGCTGGTTCCAGTGCACTGCATGTTGACTGAGTGTCGCAGCTGCACAAGCTGCTAGGGTTTGGGCGACCCAATGCAAGTGTTGGAATGTACGTCCAACCTGGTCCAACATAGACACGACTTCGGCTGTACGGCATTCCTGCGACCCCTTGCTTGCTTGGGCTTGCTTGTGCATGTGGCCCATATGGCCTTCCAATTGCACGCTCTAGTAGCTGTGTTGGCAACCGGTAGAGGTAGGGCTGCTGCGCGCGCTGGTGGTCTGGTTTGAGCCGATGTTCGCGCCGTCACGCCAAGCGGCCGTGTTTGAAGGGACTGGAGAGCGCAGTGGCCGGCTGTACTGCGGTTTGAAGGGTGAGGCACACGGCTGTGTCTCAGCTATGACGACGGCACCACAACACTGCCACCAGGGGAGAGTCCCCTGCTGACTTGGCCGCATGCATGTACCCTGCTGCATTCCGTTAGGGACGTGTGTCGTGCAGTTGTGGATCATGGGCCCCGGGGCCTACCGGTATGTTGATGGCGTGGTGATGGTGTTGTGGCCAAACGGTACATAGGCAGCGCAGGGCAGCGCAACGCTCTTTAACACCACGAGTTCACAGAATAACGGCCTTCCACTGAGCGCTTATTATACCAGCTTACCAGGTTCGAATAGGCAGTACCGCTAGCCATGCATCTGCGAGAGGGTTGGATGAGGCTGGCTGGGGCTCTGGGGGTCCCCACAACCGTGAAATAGGACTACAAAGCCACGGTCCCCCAGCTCAGGCAAAAGCAGCGGTCCTCCGAACAATGGAACCCCCACGGCTTCCATCACCGGACGGTGCCATTACTGGTCGACATGGTAACTTGATAAGGCTTGATGTGGCTTGAGGCCGCTTGAGGAAGGCAGGGTAGCTACCGCAGCTCATCAGTTGGTCTCAAACTCCGGTCATTCGGCGCACGGCACCACCAACTTGCCAGTGACGAGTGTTCAAGGTCACCCAGATTCACCAGCTGTGCCTGGATGTGCCATGTGCGGTGTGCTCGCATACACAGGCAGGCGGCATGTCGTGTACTTGGTTTGATCGGCGCCGTGTTGACGGGGGAGCCCTGGGGAGTCAATTTGGTACAGGACAGGACAGCGGCGTGGACGCTGCCATGGCCGCCAACGCCGCGTACGCCTGCTCCACACTGTGTATGCTGCTGCTGCCTTCGCCATGACCTCTTGCTGCGCCTGTGGCCATACGCCCTGCTGGCCTGCCGGGCCTGACCTGCAGGCCTCTGAAGATAAGTATCATGCTTTTACAACGCATTGCTGGCTGGGCTGACCCGGCCTGTGGCGTGTTGAGGTCTGTGTTGATGATGACACGTGCCATGGCATTGGCCTGCTCGTCGCTGTCGTACAGCAACCGGGGATCAAAGCGTGCTGCCGTACGGGTCCCGTTCGTCGAGTTGCCCGTTGCAACATCTGGCTGCTGCTGCTGCTGCCCCTGCCGCTTCCAGCCCATCATCCAGCCGATGCATTGCAGGAGCCGCCGGCCCTTGCGCCACGCACCAGCCGCGCTGCACCGGCCGCTTGCCACCTTGCTGACCGAGGTGTCCAGCACTGAACCAGGTGCCGGTGCAGACCAGTCCGTGACGCCATGGGGGAGAGCTGGACAGTACGACAACGTGGCCTGAGCGGCGTGCCTTTGAGGGTTGAGGGGTTCGGGAAGCCAAAGGCGAGCCGGGGGTGCGGGCAGGAGTGCAAGCCTGGGGTAACTCGCAGCAGCTGCTGCTGGGATGGCGGCGGTGGCAGCTGCAGGACGTCGGCAGTGCTGGGCGCCTTGCACGACGCTGCTGCCCACGGCATGGCGCACACCAGGGGGTTTAGCCAGGTGGCAAGCGTTCAGCAGCTGAGCGCAGCTGCGCTGCTGCTGTCGCTGCGCCTGCTCGCCCCGCTGCTGCCGCTGCTCCCGATAGGCTGCACTTCGAAATCTGGAACGCCATCGCTGACCCGTGGAGCTCTGCCCCACAGCAGGTTGCCCTCAGCCCGCCTGTGAGCAAATCCGTCGCTCGTCTCCGCTGAACACAAACGATGACTCACACCGACGTTTATTATTTTTGTTTGTTTCCCGGTGCGATCGCATTTAAAACCAAATTGCACAGCGTCACGTCAGGCAACGGTACATCCTCGCGGGAAAGAACCCTAACGGAACATCCTCGAGGTTCCCAGCTTGCTCGCGGTGGCGGCTTTTGTAGCTCGTGTTATGTCTGCCAAAGCAGCATTGCAAAGCCTCCATACTCTGCTTGGGCCTCTGACTCAGCTACCAGCGACCTGCAGAGCCGCTACTACTGAGCTGCAGTGTGTAACAACCTGAACAACAAGTGAATTACGTATGTCTAAGAGGCTCACCAGGCCAGCTTCCATGTGGGTTGCCACGCTGCCCACCCATGCCAGCCATGCCGCCATGTGCCAGTCCCATGCTCCGTATATATGTCAGACTCCTTGCTTCATAAGGATCAAGGCGACAGAAAGAGCGGCTTATTCCCTTGTGTCGCAGTTCCTCAAATCGAAGGCAATCATACAGTTCCAGGGGGATGAGGACAAGCGGCGCCCCTGCGCCCACGGGCAGAAAACGGCATGGCGCCGAGGCCGAGAACACCAGTGCAACTACAGGCGCAGACATCGCTGCTGCCAAGTTACTGGTGGGTGCTGTTAAAAGTCCGCTGTGCATCGTGTTGCTGTGACCGCTTCATAGTGGTGAGGCTCGCCCCTGAGCGCAGAGGCATGACGGCCACGCGGCAGTGACGCCGAAGGCGCTTGCGCTGCTGGCGTGGGCGTCCGTCGGCGTTATTTTTGGGGACATTGGTGAGATTACATGTGTACAGCGCGACGTACAGGGTTACAGAGTGTGGGGGTGCAGGGCGAGCTTTGACGCCAGGAAGGTCGGTAGAGATGCCAGTGCTTCCCGTTCCCTCACGTGTGGCATCCGCTTCCATAGTTGCAAGCACCCATCGGAACTTGACTTCGTGTACGTGTGCATGGTCCTGTGGGGCGTAATACGGTCACGCGCTCAGATGTAGGGAAGTTTCGATCGGTTGTTTTCAGGTTGTTTTGGCGTTCATTCGTTCATGCCCTTTTTAAAATGCACTGATGGTCCCTGCCCTCCCCACGAGACAGGTGGCAAGTTTGTGGCCGTGGGCTTATGGATGACAATCAGAAACGTGAACAGTGCACGAAGGGCTGCCTCCCCGCAATCATGTATGGCCCGCAAACTCTTTTTCCGCCGCCCCCCCCCCGCCCCCCCCTACCTCCTGCACCCCGCAGCCACCTCCCCCCTCTACGTGTACGTCACCATATTTTCAGATCTTGGCGTCGGCGCACCGCAGAAGGTATGCGCATCTAATGTACCAAGGGATGCAGCTGTAGGTAGAAGAGCTTCCGGACCTGGACACTGACACTAGGGCCTAGCAACCTCCCCTCGGTCGCTGCTAACCCCACCCCCCTTTCCGCCGCCCAGGCTGACGTGCTGGGCGCCGCCAGCCTCATCGTGTGGACCCTCACCCTGGAGGTGCTGCTCAAGTACTGCTTCGTGGTGCTGCGGGCGGACGACAGGGGACAGGGTGGGTGGGTGCGTGCGGTGCGTATGCCTGCGGTTGTGGGGCTGCAGGGGCGCGTGGCAGGCGGCGCAGCATACATGGCGGGGATCGTGGTTACCCACACACAAGCAGCCTGAATTAGGTACAGTACACCTGAACTGAGGTCTTGGACATGTGCAGTCGTGAGGTTGAGTCATTGGACATCGTATTCATGACTACTATGATCGTTTGTTGTAACGTTTTGTGCAATCTTGACCGTGCTCACGGCCGGGTATGGTCCTGCATGCACGAGCGACTCGGTCGACCTGCGTGGTTTGCGAGGTGGACTCCCACGTCCCACCTCCTCCCGCTGACCCGCGCGCCCGCTGTGCCGCGTGCCCCGTGCTCCCCTCGTTCCTGTGCCGTTGTGCCTCTGGTCGGCACTGGCCCGCAGGCGGTGCCTTCGCGCTCTACTCGCTGCTCTGTCGCCACATTGGCATTGCACCCCACTGCACAACGCCCTGGTCGACACGGAAGCGGGGGCAGCAGGCCGCCGCCGCTGCCGCGCTCCACGCCAACCCCACCCGCCACGACAGCGGCACTGACAGTGCGGCACGCAGCCAAAGCACCCCCACTCAGGGCGGGCCGCCGACCATACCTGTGAAGCTCGCTGCGGCTGCCGAAGACGATGCCAACGTTGCCGGCGGCCGCAGCGGCGGCGGCGAGCGCCCGCTGCCGTGGTGGCGGCGGTTCAGCGCCGACGGAGAGCCGCTGCGGCGTGCCATCCGTCGCAGTGTACCCCTGCAGGTGTGTAAACTGGGCCCTTAAGCCTCAATCTGACACTCGGATGCCACTCCTGGGTGAACAAGCCTGGTGATCCCCGCATCACGCTCAGCCTACCCCTTGCGCTTGCTTGTCTCCTGTGGGCCGCACGCAGCTGGCGCTGTGGGCGGTGGCGGTGACTGCCACCGGCATGCTCATCGGCGACGGAGTGTTGACGCCATCGCTACCTACCCGCAAAAAATAGGTCTCCGATAATCCCATAACCCTTCTCCTGAAAAAAAAAAAAAAAAAAAATCGCTCACAGGTACGCGCAGTCCCACATGCACACACCCATGCCACACCCGCTACAAACCCATGCCTCATCGCTGTTGGCGTACATTACCCGTAGCCGCATGCGTTGTTCTCCGTATTGGAGCCATACCCATTGGCCCCCCTGGCGCACACCAGCTCAGCCAAGAGTGTACCCGGGGTTGCTGGCACCAACACGCACAGGAACCTGCACGGCTGCCATGCTTGCCGTTGCTTGCCTGCTGTTGCGCACACGGCACGCTCGACGCGTATCTTTGTTCCGTAGTGCTGTGTCCATTTACGAGCAACGGCAAGTATCATGTGTGCCTGCATGCCCTTGAACTCCTACAGTACACGAACTTGACCCCAAACCCGTGGGCCCCGCCCGCCCCTGCTGCCGCCCTCCCCTCGCCCTCCGCACCGCAGTTCTCTCTGCAGTGTCGGGCCTGTCCGTGGCCGTGCCCTCCCTCAGCCAGGAGTTGATTGTAGGGGTGGCCATAGCCGTGCTGATCTTCGTATTCGCGCTGCAGCCGCTTGGCACAGGCAAGGTGGGCAAATTTTGCACAGGCACTCCCGCATCGCCGCATGTGCGTTTTGCGCAGTTCTCGTGCACGTGCCATGGCGACGTACGTATGCTGGTGTGTCATGAGTACATGTCACAATTAAATGTCACGATTACGGACGCTGGTGTGCATGCACCCTCCTTGATAGGAACTTAGCCTCGCTCAAACGCACCCGCCTTTCACTGCATGCCCAGCTGCCATGTTATTATCCTGCAGGCTCATCCCGGCCGCTCGCTTATTACGTGCAGGTCGGTGTGCTGTTTGCGCCCACCATCGCGCTGTGGCTGCTGTCGCTGGCGGCCATCAACTGCTACAACATAGCCATCAACGGAGCAGACGTGTTCCAGGGTAGGTGGGCAGCCCTGGGTCCTGTTAGGGGGGCGTTAGTGTTCATCGCGGGTGCAGCGACATAGGGCTGCTGGGCACCACAGCACGCCACACGCTTGGCGAAACGAGTACACCCCATCACTATATGTGCGCGCGCCGGAGTCCGCACCGGCACCGTCGCAACGGTAGTCTCCAGCAGCTTATTACCTCAGCATCAGCCAGCGGTCAGCGTGTCCTGGATGGCGTGTCATTATTACCGTACTGCGCGTCCTGGGTCGCATGCGGCCTTCTACAAGGTGAACCGTGCCGTAACCCTGGTGAGCGCAACCCTGCCCGCTCTGTAACAACTGGCCTTGTCCTATTCAGAGTAATGCACCCCGACTCCCATAACAGCACCGTAGACACCACCATACGCAACACGGCAACAGGTGTTGGTGCGAAGCCTAACGGATCCTCTCGACTAACGCTTACGTTATGCACCTCCCCCCGGCCCATGGCAACAGCACCCCTCCCTGTCCCACGCTCCCACGGCGACCAACGGTCTGCGCCGCCCTGGGCTTCTACGTACCTGACCTGACGCATCCAAGGCGCCTGTATACGCACTACCGGTCCTCATGTCCGCCCACCCCCACCCCTTCCTTCCCCCCCTTCAGCCCTGAGCCCCCACCACATCGTGTCGTACTTCGCCCGCCATGGCGCTACCGCGTGGCGCTCCCTGGGCGCCGTCATGCTGTGCATCACGGGGGCGGAGGCGCTGTTCGCCGACCTGGGCCACTTCTCGCGGAGCAGCATCACGGTGAGCCGGCCTAGGGCCCGGGCAGCGCGCGCGCTGTGTGTCATGCACACGGCACGCACTGCAACAGCCGCTCTATGCCCAAGTCGGCACAGCATGCCCGGGTTGTGCCCAAGCGTGTACCTGTGGGTCGGTAGGCCGGGCCGTGCGTGTTGCAGCCCATGCGCCTCCCTGCCTGCCCCTACCGTGCCCATGCGCAAGATGCACATGCACAATGCTACATGCACAATTATGGATACTTGTCACAGCCGCGGCTGTGCGCGTACATCTTTGCTACGGCTGCTTTCGTACCAACCGCCAGCCCGCTGTCCTACCTCTTTGGTCCTGACTACTGCCGGCCAACACTGGCCTTGATGCAAGACATCGCGTGCAAGCACCTCCTTCCCGATCGCCGTTCTCAGCTGCAGACATGCCTGCGACAGTGCCAGTGGAGGGCCGCATGTCCGGCTGTCTCCCGCACGACCTGTTGGACCCACCTCGCGTCCCTCCGCCCAAGACGGGCACCCGCAACCCCTGTCTCGCCCCCTTGCCCCTCTTTGCCGCCGTGTGGTAACCCCCCCGCTCCCCGTTTCCCCCAGGCCGCCTTCTCCCTTCTGGCCTACCCCTGCCTGCTGCTGACCTACCTGGGCCAGGCGGCGCACCTGGTGGCGCACCCGGAGGACACGGACGTGTTCTGGAAGTCCACCCCTCGGAAGGTGGGCGGGGCCTGGGGCCGCAGGGGTGCGGCTGCTGCAGACTGAAAGTGGCGGCCGCCGCTGCTGCTTGTCATTGACACGCGATGTCGCTGCGTGCTGCGGCTCGATGCCCCCCGGCATCTGTGCCTGCTTGGCTGCTGGCCGCAAGCGTCCTGCACGCGGCGCGCCTTACGCCCGGCTATGCGATATGCATATGCGATATGCAGGTGACCATGCGTTGCCTAATGCATAGGAACACCGTGACATGTCGAGGCATCCAGGCACACACCCAGCTAGGCTGGGGACCGGAAACAGGGAGTGGGTGCGAGCCCGTGCAGAGCGTGCAGCTCGCAGGTGTCATGCACGCTGAGCAGCTTGTGCGTGCGGCTGCGCGCCACTGCCCTACTGCTCCCTTTGCCCACTTAAACAGCCGTTCCACACCCCCTGCCCTCCCCCCCCTCGCCCCCAGCTGCTGTACCCCATGCTGGTGCTGGCCACCGCCGCCAGTGTGGTGGCGTCTCAGGCCCTGCTCAGCGGCGTGTTCAGCATACTACGACAGGTGGGGGCAGCTTTCCTTGCAGGGGTGTGGAGGGAGCAATCGTTCGGGCGGCACCGGGCGCAGCCGGCTCCGCACGAAGCAGCATGGGAGCAATTGTACGGGCCTGAGCTCATGCAGCACCCGCCAGCAGCTGCGTCCCAGACGAGGAGCAACAAGTCGGATAACTTGCGGATTTGAGCTTCCCCTCCCTCGCGACTGCTCCCCCCTCCGCAGGCCACCATTCTTGGCGCCTTCCCGCCCGTGCGCATCATCCACACCGGGGGCACCACGCCGGGGGCGCAGACGCAGGTGGGAGGCGCCGATGGAGGGCCGAGGCAATGCGGGGACCAGGAAGGGCAGGGTGGAACGTGCGCAGGGGCATGTATGGGACACGTTGCTCCCCACGGGCGAGCCATGGCAACAGCATAGGGCCCCTTCGACACATGCCCGTCTGGCCCTCTGACCGGCGGCTGGCGTGCACCTCCTGCTGCTGACTTGCACCGTGCAACTGCCTGACTTCCGCCCTGCTCCCGCCCGCCCGCCCCCAGGTGTACATCCCGCTGGCCAACACTGTGCTGCTGGCGCTGTGCTGCGCCGTGGTGGCGGGCTTCAGGGACACGGTGGCGCTGGGCCAGGCGTACGGCCTCACCGTCATGACCGACATCGTCATCACCACCAGCCTCATCACGCTGGTGCGTGCGCACGTGCACGCTCAACATGCGGACGCACGTAGGCCTACGTGAAAACGGCCTGCAGTAAGAACGGCCCGTGTGTGTTGTCCCCTTGATCCCTAATGCGGGCGCTCCCGTGTGCGCATTGTACGGCATGCAGGTGATGGTGGTGGTGTGGGAGGCCAGCCTGTTGTTGGTGATCCCTTCGCTGCATTCTACTGGACGGTGGAGTTGGCGTTCTGGTCCGCCAACGTCATCAAGGTGGGCGACACGGCCTGAGGGTGAAGCAGGCTGGAGTGCCTTGCTGCAAGCACCCGTGGCCCTGCACTTGCTCGCACGACACGGGCGACTGCAAGGCAGGTCGCGTGGCCTATGGGTATGGCCGTGTCAGAGCCTTCCGCACAGGGGGCATCAAGTAGCCTTTGCCGGTGGGCTGCAGCAACTGTAATCGCCAAACCTCGAAGGGCATGTGCAACCACTCGCACATCGCAACTTTTAAACAATCATTCGCGCGCTTTCGGTCCTTGGGATCACGCCGTCACACGCGGCCACCTGAGCACGGTCCTGCGCTGCCCCTCTGCAGGTGCCCCAGGGCGGCTGGTTCTCCCTAGCCGTGGCCGCCTGCGCCGCCGCCGCCATGCTGGTGTGGTGGGCGGGCAGCCGCCGCATGGCCGCACACGTGGCGCGGGCAGCGGCAGGTACGCGCATCCTGCTGGTGGGCGCGCCAACCACCGCCACCGCCGAGCCCGCCGCCACCGCCTTATCGCCCACGCCGGCCACCATGGCCGCTGTACTGCCGCACCTGATGCACGACGACCCCGCCCTCCCTGCCACCGTGCCCCCCACCTCCACTCCGCCGCTGAGTACCCGGCGATCCTGGCCCATGGCCGCGCCTGCCGCTGGCAGCACCGCAGTCGCAGTCGAGCCCTCACGAGACGCCACTGGGCCTGCCCCAGCCCCGGGTCAGGGTCTGGTGCCGGCCGGCGGGCAGGGCAGCAGCACCCGCGGGCTGCTGAGTGTCCGCTCCGCCCTGCAGCGCCTCAGCCTTACGGCCGCCTCCCGCGGCCAATCCCTACGCCAGCGTTTCCGCGCCAGCGCCAGCGGAGGTCTGGCTGAGGGGCTGGCACCTTTGGTTCCTGTTCCTGTTCCTGCCACTGCTGCGGCCGCCGCTGCCGGCCCGCCAGCCGCCGCCGCACCGCGGCCGCCACCCCGCCATCATCAGCAGCAGGTGTTCGACCCGCTGCTGCTGGACCCCGGCAGGGTGGGGCTGGACCCCGGCACCCTGGTGCTGGAGCTGCCCGGTGGGCGGATGGCGCAGCCGCTCAGTAGGTCCCACACCCTGCAGTCCACCGCTGCGGAGGCGGGGCAGCGCGGCAGCCTGGGATTGGTGTACGAGGAGGACGGCGGGGCGTGGGCGCCGGGCGGCGGGAAGCGCCCGGAATGTGCCTCAGAGTCCCAGACGACAGGGGCTGACGACAAGGTGGATGGAGGCAGACCAGGGCATGGCGTGGACCTGGAGGCAGGGCGGGGCAGTGGAGAGCCGTTACCGCTGCCACCGGTGCTGCTGCCCCTGGGCAGGCTGCCGGGTACCGGTGTGTATTACGTGGACGAACAGGTGCGGCCCCGGTGCGCAGGAGTGACATGGCGTGTGCAACTTTAATGCGAATGTACGGCGGTGTGGTGGTGATGTTGGCTTCCCATACGAGGCCTATCGCCCCTCCAACGCTCCAAGGCGGCTTGTTAGCAGGACGTGTGCAGTCCCTCACTACATTCTACCGCTGAAACCTGTGCCTGATGCAGCAAGATCAGTGCAACACGTCACATTACATGATACGTGTCATGCGCCCACGCACTCAGGCTAACCTGGCTGGCAACGGCGCCGCGCCGTCGCTGCCGCCTGTGCTGGTGCACTTTCTGAAGAACGTCCAGGTGGGTTACTTGCACCGCACCATCGCAAGCACACGGCCCAGCAAGAAGCCGCAAGAACAAAGCAGGCAGGATGCGCCGCTCTTCCACCTTGGGACACCCGTTGCTCCCGTCGACACGTGACACGAACGAACGCAGACGGACCTACCTTCCTACAACTCCTTGAGGCTGCCCCTTCCCCCCTCCTCCCTCGCCCGTCCCCCCTTAACCCACAGGCGGTGCACCGCGTGGCGGTGTTCCTGGCGGTGCGGCGGCTGCCCACGCCCCGCGTGCCACGTGCCCGGCGGCTGCACGTGCATGCACCGCTGGCGGCCGTGGTGCCCAACTTCTACCAGGTGGGCCGAGTATCTTACGGTGGAGCATGCTGCTGGGGTGGGAGTCAACTTCCTTGTGGGGACCGGGCGCGGCGCTTGGTACCAGTTGACTCCACCTTGACCCCAAGTCGCGGTGCGAAACAGTACTTGTATAACAAGATTGAAGTTTATCATATTTATAATGCACACTGCATGGTAACCGGCCATGTGTGCAGTACGCGTGGCGGGGGGCGGGGGGCGGGGGGGCCGGGTTGAGAGTCAACGTGGTACCAAGCGCGTTGGGGAGCTGAGGCCAAGTTGAGGTCAAGCCGAGAGTTGACCACGCGCAGGTGTCGACCGACAATCCGCAAGCTTTGTTTACAAACCCGCCGTAATGCGGTAGTGCGAACGGATGCTGGCATAGCTGCAATGAGCCGCGGGGCCACGCTGTGCTGCCGGAGACACTCCCCACGTGGTACCTTGCGCGGACTGCTCCCAAACCCGTACCCGTACCCCGTGCCGTTCAGGTGGTTGCCCTGTACGGCTACCTCGACAACGTAGACCTGGGCGAGGCCTTCCTCAGCGAGCTGCTGGGCGCCGTACAGCGGCGGCTGCTGGCGGCGGGTCGCAGCACGGGCGCGCGCCTGGACCTCAACGGTGCGCCGCTGCGGGGCGGAGGCGGCGCGGGAGGCGCAGGCCGCGGCAGCACCTCCAGCGGCAAGAGCGGCAGCGCGGGAGCTGGTAGCACCAGTGTCAAGTCGGTCAGCGCAGTCAGCGGCGTGTCGCTGGCGGCGTCGTCGGCGGGTGGCGGTGTGCTGCTGGGCAGCACCCAGGGCGCCCGGATGGGCAGTGTACCCCAGCAGCTGCAGGGACCCCAGCAGGCCGGAGAGGGGGGCACACAGAGAGAGGGTGCGGTGCAGGTCGCACTGCAGGAGATCCAGCCGGCGGGGGGCGCCGTGGGCAGGTCGTCCGGTGTGATAGGTCCTGAGGCCGTGGGGCCCGGCGGCAGAGCGCAGCGCACGCAGGGTCGGGGCGAGAGGAGGGGAAGGGACAGGGGAGGGGAGGATGGCGGTTACAGCACTGCTGACGACAGGGCGGACGTGGGTGACGAGGAGGAGGAGGACGACGAGGACGATCGAGATGATGTGCGGCTGGGGCGGCAGCGGGACACCGCCGCCCGCCCCTCCGCGGCCGCCAGCTCCGTGGGGACGGAGGCGGAGGCGCAGGCGCAGGCGCAGGCGGAGGCTGTGCGCGCGCTGGTGGAGAGCACCATCGCAGAGTTCCTGGAGGCGCAGCTGCACGGTGAGGGATCCGCTGCGGGCGATGTGCCCCGTGCTCCGTGCAACGGCGATGCCGTTGATGACCGTACCGGTAGTCAAGGCCGTCCGGGCGGCGTAGTAGGGCCGCAATGCGCTTCTGCCTGGCATGCTGGTCATCGCGAAGGGCTCTGAGCTGCATGTCTTGTGCCATGCGGTACGCAGGTGTCGTGTACTACGCCTCAAGGCCCCTACTGCGCAGCCCGGCCGCGCTGTTTACAGGTGCCGGCTCAGGGGCCACCCCGGCTGCCGGCGCCGCCATTGGGGCTGGGGCGGACGCCAAGCGCAGCCGTGTGGGCGCTGCGCCGGGGCTGCTACGCCGCATGTGGCGCTGGGTGGTGTACGGGCACCTGTACCGCTGGCTGACGATGCTGTCGTGGTACGACATGGAGCAGTGGCAGGTGCCGTACGACCGCCTGGTGGAGCTGGGCATGTTTGTGGACCTGGCGTGAGGAGGGCTGGGTGGTGCCTTCCCATGGCGTTTCAAGCTTCGATCTGCTGCCGGTAGAAGAGTTGCCGCCATAAGCCACCAGGGCAGCGTAACGACGCGCCTATACGACGGACCGGCACCTTGACTGCATAGGCTCAGTTCTGTGGCTGGGGCAGGCCTTGATTGGATGAGGGCAAATGGAGTGGGCATGGTTGCCCGTGGGCAAATCATACCAGCAAGACTCGTTGGTGAGTCTGTTGTTTGGCTGCGTCACCCTGATGCGAAATTATGCGGCAAGCTGTACATAGTGCATGTATAGATATACTGTTGTGTAAGGCCTGGTACCACCAGTACTGGTCCAAGGCATGGTACCACGCGGTGCCATGGCACTAGCTACTAGGTACTTGGTGGCGGTGATGCCAGCGGCTCTTGCGGCATGGAGTGCTGTAAAGCGTGGAATTGCGAACGGTAATTGCGCCAGGGGAAGGGATTCCCCCACCTACCATTTACCTCACGTATGGTGATACTCGATACGGCTGCCTGTTTGGCACATTTCCTATATGTAATTGTGCGCCGTTACACTGTTGTTCCACCTTCAACAACAGTTCGACTTCACCACGATACCCCTGGCGTTGGGTCGGAGGCGCTTCTGGGGAAGCGCTCAATGCCCGGGGCACGGGGGCGGGTGCTTAGTGCGGGCCCAGGCAGGTGCACCTCACGCCTGCATATGGGAATCTGGCACTTTGCCGGCCTGTGTAGTACTCTGAGCGCGCACAATTTGCTGCTGCATGCATGTGGGAGGTGCATGGCGCAGGGGGGTGCGAAGGGGCGCGTGGAATGCGTAAATCCGGTGCACGTGTTCGGGGTGAGGTAGAGAATCATCCATCACGTAGAGCTGCGTAGCGCTCCCTGGCTGTCGCTGCGGCAGGCAGAGTGTCGGCCAGCGAAGGTGACACAGGAACTGAAATCCGGCCACATGCCTGACCTGGCCTGACCGATCCCTTTTGGGCTCATCACCATTTGCACCCAACGCACCATTATTTACGTGCGCATTAAGTACACTACTCCTGAAGTGTATGACAGGCGTTGCACGCTGTCCCAAGAACAGGTCCGCAATAACGCCATCGTCCTAGGGTCCCCGCCGAATCTCTTACGCTCCACACCGGCTGTGCTGCAGGTAGACGCACATGATCGATCCTGCTTTGTGTCTGATGGTGCACAAGGTGCCGTTTCCTGTCCGCTGTCAATCCAGGCACACCCGAAACGCGTGGTACGTAGTAGGCTGAATGCCAGCCCTTGCCCGCATGCAGCAAGGCAACGTGTTTGTCATGTGCATGCCGACACATGCGCTCACTGTAGCCCTACATGCAGCAAGAATGGGTTGTACAGGTACTGGTCCTGATGCGGACTAGAGTACACCGGACACCAGATCCGGTCTACGGTCTCCTTGTCTGGTCCCAGCTGCGTCCTACGCTTAACCTCGTCTGCGTCTGCACATGCAGGGGGCATGTCGTGAACTTGGTTTTTTCGGCGCGGTGTTGATGGGGGAGCCCTGGGGAGCCAATTTGGTACAAGACAGGACAGAGGCGTGGACGTGCAAAAGAGGGCAGCAGTAAGTCTGGAAGGGACCAAACCTGCAAGGGGACCAAAGCTGTAAAACCATACGCGAGCAACGGCCTCTCGGGATGGGGTTCCGGCACCGGCAGTACGCACCAAGGCTGCCAGCAACACCACCGCCAGAGGGTCTCCCTTGAGAGGGGTCGACCAATACACTTGTCGCCAAAGCACAAGCACAGCTGATTGCAATCTATCCTGCTCGCAGTTGGCACGGGGTCGGTTTCCTTTGTGTTGTGCACCTGCGAGAAAAGGGCCTACGAATTTGCCGCAGTGCAGCCAAGGGCAGCAGACGAAGTGACCACTGCACTGGCACCTCCGCTGCTGCTGAGTGCCTTCGTGGCGTCACAAAGTAGGGTGTCAAGTTTCGAGTTTCTCACTCTCCTGTAATGCAAGGGAATAATTGCCGAGACCTGCACATTGTAGATTGAGCCCTGAGGCGGCTTGACGAGAGGGGATTGAGCCTCGAGGCGCTGCGTCGGGCTGGCGCATTGTGAAGTTGCGTTGAAGGACAGTCTGAGTTCGATTGACTTTTTTCCATGCAAATTTTCAAGCTTAACGAAAATTTGTATTACATTCCTGACCGGCAGCCAGCATGATCGGTCATTCTCGGGCGGAATGACTGGCACCGTGGCACGAGGCCATGAAGCGCGTCAGGACACCGACAAGAATATAACCATTGCTATTATTTGCTGACGTTGAGGTATCTTCTCAGCCTCAGCCAGGGTACGAGGTGTTTACCTCGACCGCTGTACATGCATCGTACACCCCCTACAAGTTCTAGCGACGAAGGAAGCCAGGTGTCTAGAGGTAGGGCCGGTAAAAGAACTGGCGCATGCATAACGAACACTACGCGACAAGCCAAGTAAAAGGGCCTTCAGAAAATACATTATTAACGTCTGTTCCTCGGCTTTGAGAGCCTACGACATCTCCTTATATATTCCTCCTTCTGTTTCCTTACATCACGAGAAAGGGTTGGTACCCAAGGTAGGTTTTGCCGGTGCAGGTCGGGCCCAGGCGGCGTCATACATAGACGCAATCTCCAGAAGGTGGCGCTCCGCATACTTGGAACGATACAGACGACACGCTTTTCACAATAGTGTCAAATGCAGCTTCCAGCAAGGAGTGTTCCCAGCACGGGGCGTGTGGTCTGCCCATCGTGGCCTAGCGCGCGCAACGCCCGACCCCACAGCAGTACAAGGACACTTGTGCAAATTGCTGGGCGTCAAGGCTGTCGACCGAGGCCATTTCCTGCCAGCAGCGCTTGTAGTTTCTTGACATGCACACAGCGAGGCCCACAAGGCCCAGCGTGGCACGTGTGCCAGGCCACAGAAACCACTCATTCGCACAAAATGCAATGAGCAGTCATCAGTGCCATGCATGGCAGTGTGTATGCTGCTGCCTGCAGCCCCGCACTCACGCACACAGTGCACCCACTCGCCGGCTCCTGCATTCACCTAGCACACCGCCATCGCAGCTGGCACGTGGTCCCCGGCGAGTCCACCTACCTGACACATACACTGACAGCACATGCACGCCCTCCTTCCCTCCCAACACAGCACGTGGACTGGGAGGCGACATAGGGAGTCCCGGGCGCCAGCGCCCCACTGCAATGGCGGTGGCGCACAGCGGTGCTGCCCTTGCCCTCGCCGTACTGTACGGCCTCGTCCTGATGACAGGTGCGTCGTACCGTATGTGCTCCACATGCATGGGCGTCGCCAGGCCCTCGACGATTCCTTGCAGATGCCCCGTGCTGCCGTGCGCAGTCTTCTGTGGGGTGGTGGGGGCAGGGCGCCATGATGCCGCCCCATGCCTGCCAACAATGGGGGCGCAGAGGTGCTGCTCCGGTTGCCAGGAGGCAACTCCCTGCCGGCCCTGCCTAAACGCATAATGGCTGCTGGATGGCATACCTGGCTGCGGGCATGGGCGTGTGCTGAGCACCCTGGGTGCCTTATTGCCTGACCACGTGACCAGTGACCACCTCACCACCCGTAACCCGCCCTGCTCTCACTGCTCCACCCCGCACGCTGTGCCACTGCACGTCCTGCTGTACCCCTGCCTCCTGCCTGCAACGCTCTGCCCACCTTCCTTGCAACCTCTTCCTGCCGCAGGGCTGGCAGTTGCCCAGGTTCCGAAGCACTTGCTACCCCTGGCCCCCGGAACGGTGGTTGACGGGGTGGAGGGCATCCTGGTGCGCATGGAGGACCACGTGACGGGAATGGAGGTCATGTCGGTGCGAGACACGGCGACCCAGCGCACCTTTGTGCTGCCTGAGTGGCCTGTGGACGTGATCCAAAGGCGGAGGGTGCAGCTGGCAACCACCATCAACTTCGTAAGCCCTGTTTAGTCACGCTGTGCTGACAGAAGTCCTGCTGACCTTGCCTGTATTTTGCTACTAGTAGGGGTGGGCTTGCCGTGCCGGCGTCCGACTGTGGGTTAGCTCTTGCCATTTGCACTGTCCAAAGTAGGGCTCTCTAATTGCACGGACGTGATCGGCGTGCGTTGAGAGCCCCTCTCCTCGCACCCGCAGCAATGCACTGTGGGCCAGCCGGACCCCAAGGGACGGCTGTGGACCATCTGCGAGTCAGTGGCGGGCGTGTACGCGCCGTACGCCCAGGCGCCGTACCCGTCGACCAACATCGCGCTCAACTACCTGGTCATCATGGTCAGCATCACCGGCACGTGTGTTAACTCCGGCTGCGCCTCCTGCCAGAGTGCGCCCGCCATGCCGTACACCGACGTCGTCAACCGCTACACCGCCTCCAACGGCCAACTGTAAGCCCATCTGCTATGTAACAGATATGCTGATAAGTTCTTTTGTAGCTGAGAAGCGAGCCTGCAAACCGAGGTGACGGACTGCAGGCAGTACTGCTCAGGGTGCTGCAGCAGACTTGACGCTTATGGCTCGGCTCTGTGTCAGCCAGAGATACCCACTACTGTTACGCCCCCTCCTGTAGGATGTACTGGGAGACGTGCTCGTTCCAGCGCATGACCGTCAGCCGCACCAACTTCCGCGTCATCAACGTGACGCTGTCGTGCGACTCTGCGCCCACCATGGTGTCCGCCTGCGACTGGTCAACCATTGGGGACCTGGCCGACGCCGCCGCTAAGGCCCAGCTGGGAGGTGCGTAGTGGGATGCGGTGAAGGGGTAATGGAGCAAGTGCGGTACGTCGACCGTACACGGGACACGGGAGGGCTGGGAGGTGCTTCCGTTGGGTGACGGGGTGCGGCCTGGCTTCCGGCCGGATGTCCTCGTGAAGCCTGCAGACAAACCGGTAGTCACGAGCACAGGCGTCTGCGCAAGGGCGCACATAGGCACATTGCTGGTGGAGGGGTACGGCTCCTGCCTGCGACACGTGTCTGCATGGCGCCGCCCTCCCTCATGGCCCCCTGCCTGCGTCTGTCTGTCTACAGGAAAGGGGATCGTGCAGGCAAGGAGCTGCCTGCCTGCCTGCCTGCTGCCTAGCAAGCGCCCGCCCTGCTGACCGCGTACTCCTGCCCTCGCACGTGGATGTCCCCACAGCGGCGTTTGACCTGTACAGCAACCAGGCCACCACGAAGCTGGGCCGCCGCTCGTACGTCCTTCCCGGCGGCATGGTCAACACATGCGTGAGTACCGTACACGTGTGCAGTAGGATGTGGGCATTTGGGGCAGGAATGTACACAGCAAGGCAAAAGGCAAAGTTGGCAAGGGAGCACGACCATGGACGGTTACTAGCTACCATGAATACACGTGTGCAGCTGGCGGCCCACACCGTTACGTTGCCCGGTGCACACTGCACTGCCTGCAAGGTTCCTGCCCACCGTTCGGTAAGTAGGATCACGGCTTGCACGCCGGTGAGCCAGAGCGCTGTACGCACGTTGACCGTTCCTCAACCGATATCCCTAATGCTCGCACCCATGTTCATCCCACACAGCGATTTTCCGGCCTCGCCTGGATGCCGGGAACACAGACGTGGGTGGTATCCGATAACCCCAACGGCATCTGGAGCAGCAAGAGTAAGTTGGGCAACACCATCGGCAGTTGCCCCAACCGGTGCTTGTGCACGCAAATCGTTTATCCTTCCCCGCCTGCGCCCATAGGCTCCAGGCCACGCTTGTCATGTCAGCAGCCTTACATACGACTGACTAGCATAATGTGCACCTCTTCCTTCAGCATCCTTTCACGAGCTCATCCACTCGTTTGGCCTGGGACACTCGTGGTGGAACGGGTACGAGTACGGCGACAGCACATCACCCATGGGCAACGGAACGGTGTGCCCCTCGGCCGGGGAGATGCGCCGTCTCGGGTACGTGCATGGTGCTGTCGTTCCTGTCTGTAGGGCTTTATAAACCCACCTTGCAACGGATGCATGGCTTCCCGTACATCCCGCGCAACCTGATACACCCTGACAAACGGTTCTGCACCGGCCATGCATACGCCGCTCACCCTCCCTGCCCCCTACGCTCATGCCTGCAATGCCGTACAGGTGGGCGAGCCCTCTGGCCGACGTCAACAAGGACGCACTGAGCACCACCTTCAGGCGCTACCGCCTGCCGGCCCTGGCCTCCACACCTACCGCCAGCTACATCCGTGTGCGTACGGATTGGGTCAACGACAACATCCTCTACATCGAGTACCGCCTGCGCGGTTGGGGCGACATGCAGCTGGTCAACGACTTCAACAACCGTGTTGTCGTACACCGGGTTAACGTACCCGGACTGGACAACGACCTAACGGTGAGGCAGGCGCAGTACCGGTACCGGTATACCGGTACAGTGCGGTGTACGACTGCGTGCCTTGAGAGATTGGCACAACGCATTGGAGCGGTGGACTGGGTAACGGATAACGGCGGACCGGGTAAACAGGGCAATAGCGTAGTTGCCCTGGACATTTGCGGAAACGGGCACAGCGGCACAGCTCCATGGTGCCCGCATGCATTACTGGGAGCCTGGTACATGGGTCGTAACCTGCTTGCCCTGTTGGCTTTGTCCAGGCATGGGGCGACGCCAAGAATGAGATGCTGACGTCTGCAGCGGTTGGCAGCGACATTGACCTGCCCACGTACCGCCTGCTGATCAGGCCCGTAGGTGAGGCCTATCGGCAATGCCACGGTGGCGGGGCTACCCCGGCCTCCTAGGTTGTACACACACGGCACATGCTTACAGCTGTTCTCCTGGCTGCTGAGGTGAGCATTGCAGTGCAACGCACATGCAGCACCTGCGGCGCCACCCGAGCAGAGAGTGGGTGAATGCGACCAGATGCGACCAGATGCGACCTCTCCGCATTAACCTCCCAGCAACACCAGACAGCACGGAGGCGCAAGACACCGGCCACCGCGTGCACCCTTTGGTCAGGGCCGCAACGCTGCCTTTTCCCAGGCCACTGTGGCGGAGCTACTCCGGGCCCTGGAGCTATGGGCACACTACCGTATCCATGCTCCTTCCTTGCTGCCCGCCTGCCTTGCGCGGCGCTGAGCCCTTGTGCTATGCATCCCTGGAGATTACCTTCGTCCATCCATGACCACTACGTTCCACCGCTGAGTGCACTGTGCCCCTACCTCCCCATGCCCTCGCGTCTTACGCGTACTCCCCCTGCCCTGTGCAGCCCTGGGCGTCAACACCATGGACGTGGACGTGTGCGTATACACCACCAGCAAGGCCGACTGCCGGAGCTCCGCCCTGCCCCCCACGCCGCCGCCAAAGGCCCCTTCGCCCCCTTCTCCAAAGCCCCCCTCGCCACCGGCCCCACAGCCCCCTTCCCCGCCTTCCCCCCCGTCGCCACCTGCCCCAAAGCCCCCTTCCCCGCCTGTACCCCAGCCTCCCGCTCCCCTTCCCCCGAGCCCCCCTTTTCCTGCCCCCAGGCCCCCCTCCCCTGCTCCCCCAACGCCCTCTCCATCTCCTCCACGCCCTTCCCCCCTGCCCATCGGCGTCCAGTCGCCCCCATCGCCTCCTGCCCCCAAGCCCCCATCCCCGCTTCCCCCAACGCCCTCTCCATCGCCTCCACGCCCTTCCCCTCTGCCCCTCAGCACCCAGTTTCCACCTTCTCCTCCTGCCCCGAAGCCTCCCCCCCCCCCTCCCCCCACCCCCCCCCCCGCCCCCCCCCCCGCCCCCCCCCCCCCCCCCCCCCGCGCGC
>VFQN01001858.1_pt1 | contig 34140 bp, 52 predicted proteins | sample 3512371 | NCBI WGS metagenome assembly VFQN01 (sample SAMN10412370, study PRJNA504923) | tailings metagenome | isolation source: Replicate 2 from Balatoc abandoned mine | place: Philippines: Itogon, Benguet | collected 2017-08-28 | reverse complement strand
GGCGCCCAGGCAAAACCAAGGGGAAAAAAAGGCCGGGGCAGGGGGAGGGGCGGGGGCGGGGCGGGCGGGGGGGGGGGGGGGGGGGGGGCTGGCGGGGGCGGGGGGGGGGGGGTCGGGTTGTTCAGGGGTGACGCGTTGGTCATGGGGGGAAGGGCGTTCAATGGTGCCGCAGAGCAGCACGATAGTGGAGCAAATCAGCGCGCAGCATCAGTGAACAGCTTAAGGTTGAATTCCAAAGTTGCACTCGTTAAATGGAGGCTGTGAGGGGTGCTGCGGCTTTCGGTCACCAGCTCAGCGCTATGTTGTGGGCATGGGCGGTGCAGCAGCCTGCAGCTGGCGGGTGGGTGGTGGGGCCACGGTGGTGGAAGCGGGCAGAGTTGTGTCCACCAGTACCTTCCAGTCATACAGCAACACGCTGCTGGGTGTATCTAGGCGCTGCGCTGTATCAGAGAGGGCTACGTGTAGAAGGCCCAGGGATGCACACACTGGGAAGGGTTGGTGAGGAGTGCTGGGGCGTTTGCGCGGGGCGGTTCCACGGACATGCTGGGGCAGTAGCCTGCAGCTGGCGACTGCGGGCACGGAGGTAAACGATTTCACAATACCTGTATGCTGACCCGCGCAGCTCCGCGTTGCATGTGTGTCCGCAGGTGGCGTGGCCGGGCTGTTGGGGCTGCTGGTGGTTGGCTTCATGGCGTCAAACGGCCTGCTGTGAGCCGGAGGGGCCTCCGCTGCACGTACTGTGAGGCAAAGGTGTCGCCGCCGCACATGCTATGAGCCGGAGGAGAGGGAAGAACGGACGGCTTCAGGCCAGCTGAGGGGACCTGGCTGCACAGCCTCAGCTCGTGGTGCATGCGAGCACTACGGGCAGCTGCTTGTGTGAAAGTCAGGAGGAGTCGTGAACCGACTGCCAACCCGTGTCGTGTGCCACACGTGCTAGGTGGTGTTGGAGGTGTGGCTGTTGGGTTGCGCGGGGCCGGTTGCCGTTCTGTGGTGGCCATGTGGTGATTTTCACCCCGTACGACAGGACGACACCATTGGCGTACTGGCCACGTGGTGTTTTGCACGTTGTACGGCGCCGTGGGTATGGTCCCGTTATGTTCTCGACGTCTCAGCGTGCGGGCAAGGGCTGCTGCCGTGCGGCCGTCGCGTGGGGATCAGAGAAAGCAGATAGGTGAAGTAGGGCTAGGGGCCTGCGGGCGCAACGGCTGATTACTCTGGTCTGCCTGCCGGCAGGCGCACAGAACTTTCTATTAGGGGCAGTGTGAGCACTGATGTATGTATGGATTTACAGTTTTGGTCCCCTTCCAGGGCCCAGCCCCGTCCCACTCGGGAGACAGAGCTGATCCCGGCACTGATGAGCAGGAGCCGTCGGCTGAAATGTGCTGTGCAAGGTTCGCACGCCAACGGCAGGGTCGGTGAGGCCGTATCAGCCAGGGGAAGCGGGGCTCGGTTCAACGTGTGTGTTTGTTGCACACAGGTGGCAGCACCGGGTGCAGGATTTCGTTTTTATGTCCTACCAACACGTGTTTACCGTTACCTTGTGGGTTAACGGCAGGATGTTGAGCTTGGTTGTCTTGCAACTGGGGCGGGCGCGGGGGGCAGGGGGTTGCAGAGCCGATGGCCAGCACAACTCCCCTGCTGTCATGGACGCCCTCTGAAGTCTGCACTCTGTTGTGATCAACTGTGTTGAGCAGTATCCCGCAGTGGCGGCGTGTCCTCCAGTACCGGTATATTGGCAATATCGCGGTACTCGTGTCACATCCCATGGTGTAACGTAGTCCGCTCGTGAACCTGCCCGACGCCCAGCCCACACCCTACCGGTGGCCACTTCCCCCCGGGCTGTTTGGAGTCACACCACCTGCAGACTGCAGCTGAGCAGCTCCATCCACGTCCAAACGCATCTGCACAAACACGAACGCATGCCACTAGGGAGCTTCCCAGAAATATGCAACGGTAAATCCTTTGTCAACTACGCAGTGGGCCGGAGTGGGCTCGTGGCCAGCAGGGGTGGGTCAGGCAGGGTCAGGACACGCATCCCGTTGGACCAGTCAGCTTCCGGTTGGTCGCCATGTCTATACTCCAAGCTGGTCTCGTCTGTCATATCACACATATTTGTTTTCTAAGATGCTAGACACAATCTACCTGTAGATAACTAAGTAGCGAAGGACCTAATAACCTGCCAGACGACCTTCGCGATCATCAAGACCGCAAGCCCTTCCTTTCCTTGACATGTCATATTAGATGCAGCAGTACTCCATTGCGCGGACGCGCTCCGCCGCAGGCCCGGCTGCGCTACTACTGGCGCACGCACGCCGCACTCCACTCCCTCGGAACCCTGCAAGCGCAGTCCTTGGCGCAAACCATGTCAATCTTCGCGCCTTCACTCGCACCTCACAGCGCTTCACAAGGAAGCCATGCCCTGCTAGCACCACCAAGCCCGCCGCCCGGGCCTTGCCAGGAGCTGCTGCTCAGGAGGGACAGCCCCTGACAACCGTCGCTGCTGCACCCGACGATCCGCCGGCAACCGCCCAACCCCCGCCTCCCCCAGTCCCCCGCAAGAGGCTGGTCTTGTTCCGCGAGGTCCTCGATGACCACCTCATGGACTCGCGCATCTTAATCCCTGCCGACTTGGGCATGGCCTTGGCGGGCCCCACCGGTGGTGCCCCCGGTGAGGTGGTGACCGTGAGCGTGCCAATCCACCTGCCCACCTCCGTCCCCCACTACGGCCTGCCCTCCTCCTGCGTCGTGGCAGTAAGCTACTGGTCGAAAGGCGCCCCGAGCTACGGCGTCCTCGGCCTCGGGCCATTCCTGCGCAGGAACGGAGCGGTGGAATTATCATCCCGTCTGCTCCTGGAGGTCCAGCCGCCCGACCGGGCAAACGGCTACGACACGCCCTCCCTCACCGTGCGGCTGATGGACCAACAGACCGCAAAAGGCCTGTTCTTATTCGGGGCCATGTACAGCTATGTCCCAGATCCAGGACCGTGGACCGGCGATAGGGCTGATTCTGATCGCCACTCCAGGGAAGCGGCCGGGAGGACCAAGGCCAGCGGCGCGCCCGGCCGTGCCGCTGAGGGGGAGGGGGAGTGCAAGGCGGCACTTGCTCCGCTGCGGGCGCCCATGAGGCGCTCCCCCAGCGTGACCCGCGGGTCGCTGGTGGGTGGCGGGGAGCAGCTGAACGAGCTGCTGATGCAGCTGCCGGAGGGGCTGGACCAGGTAGGCGGCCGCGCGCGCGAGGCAGGATGGGGGCCTGCTGTGGTAAGCTGCTGTGGGGGGTAGGTGGGGCCAACAGTGTGCGTCTGTGTTTTTGTTTAGCTACTCCGGTGCGTCGTGTGCGGCGGGTAAGGGCCTGGATGAGCAGCGGAAGCTGCTGCCGGGGTTACTGCGTTGGAAGGGGGGGAGCAGGAGCAAAGCAGGCTGCGCACGCTATGGTAGCCTAAATGCCCGGGTTGGGCACTGGACATGCGGTCGGCATTCTGCGTCCATATGCATGTTTCTTGAGTGTCTGTCTGGGCAAACCCGGCCGCAGAAGCGCGGCCCCTGCCCTGTGCGCGCCTGCCCCCCTGCTCCCCTGCCATGTCAGCTGCGTGGTAAGCCCCGAAACCTTCTTCGCCGCCCTCCCTTGCCACACCCACCGTCCCAATGGTGTACTAACTACCAAAATGAGCGAGAAGACGTAGTGCGCGCGTCTCAACGGGGTGCGTGACTTGCCTGCCAAGTATGCCGGTAACTGTTCTTGAATCCTTATCTCGGGTCCTCCCTTACGAAGGTGCATGTGGAAGCGGTGCAAGACTTCCTGACTGCCCCCAGCAAGGGCAAGGTGGTTCGCACCCTGCCGCTGAGGGCGCTCGCCCTCGGGCTCTTCAACGTGTGAGTGCGGCCGCCGCTTCTGGTATGCCGCTATGCACTGACAGCTCGCCTTTCCACGGGGTGAACGTGACACGACGCCTGGCCTTGCTGCGACCTTCATGGAACTCCGGCAGGGCGTGCCTTGAGCAGCCTGTACCCCACAGCTCACAACCGTCATTCTGTTCACCTCAGCACCTCCCCCTTCCCGCACTTCTCTGCACTTCTCGTGAAGCCCGAAATCCGTCCCACCCCGACCGCTTCCCGGCCGCAGGCCCCGGTCCTTCGCGACCGCCTTCAACCCACACACCGAGCAGGGCGTCAAGCCGGCGGCGGTGCAGGTGCCGGTGGTGCAGTGCCGCCCGCAGGAGGCCCCCGCTCCACTGCAGGTGGTGACCATTCGCGGCTCGCCGCGCTTGAGGACAAATGGGCGCATTGAGTGGGAGAGCAGCGGGTACAGGGCGTGGCTTAAGGCCGTGCGGGCGGTGCGGGGTGACGTGCTGTTGGTGTGGGCGGCGGGGATTGACGAGGCAGCATGGCAGGCGTTCAAGGCCCCGGGGGATGCCTGCGTTGGCAAGGTGGGGCTGAGGGTGCACCTGATAAGGCGGGAGGAGGTGGGGCAGGAGGCGCTCGAGGCCATCGTAGCGCTGCTGTCGGGCTGATGCTTGTGCTGAGGCAGGCGATTGAGCGCGTGGGCGTGGGTTAAGGTGGGCTGGTGGCGAGGGGTGTTGGCAGGAGGGCGGGGGCACACGCACATGTGCACAGCGACGAGGGTGCAACACTTGGTTCCTAATGGGCAGGATTAGCCCTGTGGGTTCAGTGGACGGGACTGGGTGTTGGAAGGGGGCCAAAACTGTATGGGTAACGGACGTCAGGGGGGACGTGGGTGTATCACGGTGTGCAGGGTCTGGATGGATGGCTGAGCAGCAGTGGCGTGTGTGTCATAATATGAGCACGACCTTAGGCATTGGGCAGCACTGCTCTTGTGGCACGACTTGCTGACCGCCGTGCGTCGACTGGGGGTCGACACAGGGCATGTTGGCACGTGCCCTCCATCTACCCTTCTACAGTGCCTTACTCGAAGTCATAACAGTATGGTCGACCTCGGGTGCTGCTGGGTGCGGAGACTGTTATGGTGTACCGGTGCTGCTGCAATTGACTGACGGGCCTCCTGCTGTGCAGCTGTGTGTCAGCAGGCCTCCCCTGTGTATCATGCTGCTGCTGGTTACCGGTATATGGTGGACCAGTTATGGTGCATTCTTGACTACAGATATCCACATAAGCAGCAGTGGAATGTGGTGGATAGGGGAACAGGTGGGCGTTCGTCCGCCTCTCTTTTGAGCGTGCCACGGTGTACATACGAGACCAAGCATGTGCTGAACTACATCGGTAACCACTGCTGATGTTGCTTTTCGCTCGCGACCCAGAGAGCTCCCGTGTTTTGGCCCAACCCAAGGCCGTGGACCAATAGGGCATGGTGGTCACACGGGGACAGCAGAAGGCGTCGCTGAGAAGAGCCCAGAGTTGCATTTTTCCGTTACACCTGACACGTGAGTCGCTTGGTAGTACGTCACATCATACTTCCTCACTGTCCAACCACCACTGTCGTGTACACCGCAATGCAGGGCAGCGGAGCTCCTCTGTCTCCCTTCGCACACCTTGATTGCATGCCGACAGTAGTTGAGAGCAGGAACGGCCGGAACGCTCAGACCTGCCAGCTCACGTAGCAACCCCGCACACCTAGTTATTTCGTCCTGGCACACAGGTAAATTGTAACCGCTTACTGCCTCGTCTCTCTCACCATTGGCATTCGGTTCCATGCAGCAAACAACTACGTACTGCTGATAACAGACCTCGACATCACCACACTCGTTGAAATACTGACGGCCATGGCTCAGCTCCGTCTAGCCCCAAACCACGCAGGTTGCACCACTCGGGTCGCGCAACCGTAAACGGTAAAGAATAACTGTGTCTACAAGGGTAAAGCGTAAAAGACTAGTAGGACAGCAAGTGCAGGAAAAGCAATTAGGACGTCACCAAACACACTCTCTTGCACGCACACCACTCCTACGGCGCGGCCCCGCAACTGGTGCCGCCCATCTACATGCTCGCTGCCACAGACGACAAAATGGTGCTACCCACGACAAGAGACTCGTTGTCTGTGCATCCGTCGGCCAGTGTCCACAGCCCCTCCGCCAGCCAACCGCCAAACACACTCCTGCCGCTCACAAGCGCCAAAGCTACCAGCAATACGCCCCTCCGCATGTCCCCGCTCCTGCGCCTGTGGCACACCTCTCCACCGGGTGCACCATGCGGCCCCCTTGCCCTGCACAACACCCTTACCCTGTTCCACTCCCACAGCCTTCCACTGCACGACACCTGACACATAGATGAAGCTCACTTTCTCCCTCCTCCACCAGTACTGCTTGTGAACACGCTAGCCCATCCTTTGGCGGCCCAACAAAGCCCAGCGCCGGACAGGCATGCAGGCCCACAGACGATATAATGGCCGGGGGCCGAAGGACCCATGCCCCAATCTGGCCCGCCCCAAGCGCCTTGCCAGTCGCACCGCATTGATCACGCTCAGTGACAGTAATACTTCGCGTGGCGCCGACACGTGTCCGCGACGCGCCACGCCCATATGCAGCAGCTCACTCCAAAGCCGCCTTACTTGCCCCACGTGCTAAGCCAAGTCACCAGAGCTGGGCCCCCTTACGGCTACTCCCAATGGACACGTGGACAAGGACACGCACGGCACACCGCAGCAATAAGCGATTACCCCTCGCCGCGATTGCACGTGATACAACAGCCAGGCAAGCCGGCCCATAAGAGCTAATCCCAGGCAGCTCACAGACCTGCACATGACACCAACTCGCACGAAGCAATACGCGGGCCCTCCCAACCGATAAATAGAGAGGTGCCCAGGGTCCGATGTATGTTCAGGACCCTACCAGACGCTAGCATGCCCCGTCCAGGATGCAGCGCGTGGTTCGGCTCAACAGCCCAGCCCGAGGCCGTGTACGACATAACTGTGTACGGCACATGGCCGCAAGCACGCGCGGTACGACTGACAGCGCATGGGGGTACGGCCGAGGGCAGGTAGGCACATAAGCGGCCGCGCACCTCACCCCGCCCGTGCGTACCAAAAGCACCCCCTCCTTATGACGGTGCAGCTGTCCCCAGTCCTACCACGGGCATTGTGAACATTGCCTAGCAACCAACCTGTTGCCGCCCCCTTGCGCTCTCAAAAGACTCTCGTGCTCTCTTGCTTCTCTCCTCTCAACCGCAGTATAGAGCGTGTTGTACAGCCTTTAGCCTCCGCAACTCCAATTAGCAACATCCCGTCACCACCAGCCCACCTAACCGCCAAAGACGCGTGCAGTGGTCTTGGCCCAAGGACCATTCGTTGCCAGCCAGCATGCCCACAACACGTGTGGCTACCCAAGCGGCATAGCAAATGGAGTATGAGGTTGCGTAGAGTGACGTGTAGCTGCAACCAACGCAGCGCGTACCGCCATCGATCCGGCACAGTCCTAATTGTGTACGATCTTCGTGGATAGCCCGGTAGCAACACCTGCGATTGCGACCACCGTTGCAGTACCACCCCAATACCCCACAACAAGCTACAAAAACCAGCCTTTTTCGTGTTTGTTGTGACTCGGTGCGGAACGCGAGGAGCACATCCTTCATCGGCACGACGTGACTCAGCTACAGCGTTCAAGGGGTGCAACGGGGCACAAAACTGCAGCAGGGTCCACGACGAATGTGGAACCCATGCCCGCATCCCCGCCGGCCCCTTGAACTCCTGTGCAGCCCATCACAGCCGCTCCTCAGGACACACCACCGCACACGCCCGCAACCATCCGCGCGTAGGCAAAACCGGCACAAATTCACTCCGGTCGCCCTTTTCTTGTTGGAGCTCGATGAACTGCCGCACGGTCCGGGCTTGCAGCCTCTTGTGTGCTCCAGCTGCCAGGCCCAGCCCGCACCACGTGCCAACATACATGCACCGTGTGGGACAAGCACGGCATCCGAGGGCTCCAACACCAGCCTCGGGGTCCTTATGCCCCCCTGCACGAAGCCAGGCACGCGCCAGCACCAGTGCTCCTACGTGTTGAAAGCCCGAGCATGGAAACCCGGAACGCACAATACCCATCTTGCCCAGGTGGGGCAGGCAAAGCCAACTTGCCCCAGCCTGCCCGGAGCACAACGCTCCTACCACAGCCCCAACGACGAACGAGCCAAGCCGTGGATGGCTTGCGAACGTGATACTCGCCATGCAAGCTACTATGATGGTATGGATAGTAGGCAAGCTTCCGACGATGCGGCCGAGCGAGTGCCCTCCCGATGATAATCAGGACACTAATGCTGCCCAGCCGCGCTTGCCCCTCGTGTGGTGCTGCAAGCTTCTACAGTCCTCCCGCCCACACTGGTCCCCCACACCTGTCCAGCCCCGATCCACGGCCGGCCCAGGAGCAATGGCCCCCTGGGAAATCCTCAAGCCAGCCAATCCGGGTCCTCAATTTTCCGGTACGATGCGAAGGAGTCGTAGTCAAAACTCCGTCCGTCAAAACTCTTCGTGTCCGTGTCAAGAAGCCCGAGTCGAGAGGCGGGGGGTTGCAGACGTGTGGCGCAGCGCCGGCGTTGCTGCGAATATGCAGCCTGCGCTGAAATGTGCTGCCACTTGCCGTATGCGCCGCCCCCTGCACGTGTGCAGGTGCTCCTGCCGCCCTCTCTTCCGAGCATCCGCTTGCCTGAGCTTGCGGTAAAGGTGCAGGTCGAAAAGACCCCGAGGCCTACGGCAAGCTCCCCAAGAATCCCCGAGGGCCAGCCGACTGTCGCCTGCGCTTGACGCTAGTACGCAGCAGTTGAAGCTGCCGCCGCCGCAGCGATGGGCCCGGGAGCGCACATGCCCGGACGCAGCTGCACCTGCTGCTGCTGCTGCTGCACCACCGCCGGCACGTGCGCCAGGTGCAGCTGCATACTGCCCGCCGTCCGCAGACTGCGCGTGCCCGCGCCCGCGATGCTCCGCGTGCCACCGCTGCCGCTGCCATCCTCCACACCCTCCTCCTCACCGCACGCCTGCATCTGCTTGCCTGCAACCCCGGAGGCCTGCTCCCTCCCCTTCGCCGCCACCTGAGTCGACTGCGCGCTGCCCGACCCTGTAATCGCCGCAGCTGCTGAGATGGCCCTGCACAGCACCACCGGGCCGTCCTCCTCATCCTCCTCCTGCCCGCCGCCGCCGCCTGCCAGCGCCGCCGCCAGCGCCACGCTGCCGCCCGCCGCCACCGCGCCGCCGCTCAGCGGCAAGGGTATCGACCCAGCCGGCGAGGTGGCAGCGGTGCACAGCATGCTGCCGCAGCTGCTGCCGCTGCTGTTGGTGGTGGCGGTGGAGGCGATGACGGTGTGCTGCTGCTTGAGGCGCTGCGGGTGCAGCTGCCGCAGGGGCGCCAGCTGCTCTGGGCTCATGCCCAGCTGCTGCAGCAGCCCCACGCACACGTCTGCCGCGTCGGCGTCGCGCGTGGCGGCCAGGTGACGCTGCAGCAGGCCGGCGGCGCCCCAGCCGCGCAGGCTGCGGGCGACGGTGGGGCGGTAGGCTGCCAGCTTGTCCAGCATGTACAGTGTGCCTGGGGATGGGGGTCACGACAAGTGGGTATCAGCAATTCCTCCCTGTACCGCAAGCCACGACGTGTAAAGCAGTGGGAGGAGCAGGGGGAGGTATGGCCACCCGGGAGGGTGCGCGGGAAAAGCGGCAAGTTGGTGTCAGGGATCCTGCCTGCACTGAAAGGCGGCATGTGACGAAAGCACAGTAGTGCAGCAACGGTAGCAGCGGGAGGGGAGGGATGCAGCGCCCAGGACGTGGTGACCGCACTGTAACGCCGCCCTCTGGCTCACCCAGCGCGACGGTTGCGCAGTGGTTAGCCTGCAGGCATCGCATCATGGCCAGCAGCGCCGTGTCCTGGCACAGCTTGTCGCGCGACATGCCGCCCTCCGCCAGCGCCGACAGCACGCACGACGCCAGCTGCGCGATGGGGCAGCGCTTGTGGCCCAGCAGGTGCAGCAGCGGCGCGATGCAGCCTGGGGAAGATGGGAAGACGGAGCACCATACGCGTAAGCAGTCACGTGTGGATAAACAAGTATGCTGCAATGTGCGCGGTAGTGCACTGCTTGTGGCCCAGCAGGTGCAGCCGCGGCGCGGTGCAGCCTGCGCCGAGTGCGACGCGCAACGCCGCCACGCCAGCCTTCACTTTACCCACGTTTTCGCGTCCAACAACTGCCATTAAATCTGGCCAAAAACTGCAAAAGGAGAGCCGGTTCCTCACCGCTCCCAGCTCCCTCGCAACACCCCTGCAACACACACACACACACACACACACACAGGCAGGCTACCGTAGGACCCACCCCTGCAGCACCCCTGCAACACCCGCAGGCTACCCACCCGCCGCGTAGAACAGGTTGCGGAACTGCTCGTGCTCCGACAGGTTGACCATGACGCCCAGCGCCCCCTCCACCACGTCCCCGTCCGTGCAGTGCTGCACCAGCGGCACCAGGCGGAACACCACGTTGTGCCAGCAGGCCGCCTGCGGGCCCGCCGCCCGCACGCAGCTGGACACGGCCGACGCGTAGTCCAGCACTTTGAGCGCCTTGAGCAGCACGCGGGTGCAGCCCGAGGGGTGCAGCAGCTCCGAGGCCACGGTCAGCAGGGCGGGTTCGAGGAGGGCCAGGTGCGCCTGGTGTGGGTTGTGCGGGTGCTGCTGGTGCTCGTGTTCTGGGGGTGTGGGTGGCGGGGCAGGGCTGGAGGTGGCGCGGGAGGCGAGGGTGGAGGAGGAGGAGGAGTGGTTGTCGGATCCGGGGCCGGAGGAGCAGCCGCTGATGCTGCGGCGGTTGAAGGCGTCGGTGCAGCTGCCGCCGCCGCGGGAGGGGAGCAGGTACTGGTGCTGGTGGGGGTGCTGCACGGTGGGGCTGTGCACCTGGGGGCTGGGGGTGGCGGTGGATCCGCAGGGCTTGCTGGCGCTGGCACTGTCCGTTGGGCAGGGCTGAGCAGCGGCTGCCGTGCTTACTGGTGCTGCTGGTCGTGCAGGGCTGGTGATGGCAGGTGGTGCGCGGACGGCGAAGGACAGCACGCGGCAGGTGCGCAGCGCCTCCACCACCAGCCCGCTGTCGTTGCGGGAGCTGAGCAGCGACAGCAGCGCGCCCTTGTTTGGGTGCGCCCACAGCGCCATCTGCCGTACGGGGCACGAGTGGGGCGTGCAGCAGACGGTGGGTCATGGGGATGCGCTGCGGCCGTGCAGCACGCAAATCATGATAAGCAGCGTGTAGCCTGGCTTTGCCTGGCGGCCCAGCTAAGTGCGTACCTTGTCACGAGCATCGTGACGGCAGAGGGAGCAGATGGCGTCCAGGGCGCTATACAGCACCTGCACATCCGACACCTTGCGCAGGATGTCCAGCAGCACGTCCAGCGCGCTCAGCTCGATGCACGCGCGCCGGTTCTGGCGGTCCAGCAGCAAGAAGGACAGCGTGCTGAGCGCCTTCACCAGCTTCTCGGTCTCGCGGCACACCGCGAGCATGTTGAGCAGCGGGATGAGCGCGCCGCAGTTCCTGTGTTGGCAGCAGTCAGCACGCATCGACGTCCTAGGTGAGTCTTTAAGGGGACTGGCATATAGGGTCTGGCATGGGAAGGCGGTATGCGCAGCCGCAGAAGCGACGGTCGAGGCTCGTGTCCGCGAAGCATCGGCGAGGCAACCGTGCAACTCCCACGTGTGCTCCCCCGGCGCATGCAGCCCGGAACAGCTGGATCCCCTGGGATGGGAAAACTGGTGTCCCGCTGGTGTATTCCTGACGCGGTGTGCGTGACACGAAGGCGAGAGGCGCACCTGCAGGCTGCACTCTTTGGCACTGGCGCAATGCGCCGCGTGTGGCTGTGATATTGCACTGCTTCCGCGAGTATAGATTTGCAGAGCGTGATACGTCGGGGGTTCTGCGTAAGCAGCAAAGGATGTCGGGAGCAGTAAGCGAGGTAACCAGGGATACGTGTGCGTCGCACACTTAGCACGAAAAAGCGAGTGATACTGGCATGCGTGAAATGACGCTGTAAAGCAGCTGTCAGGGTGTGCGCGCAAGAGGGCATACCTCCCCGCAGTCGAGATTCGCGATTCTCCCCGAAGCCTTGTTTGCGCCCACCTGGTACTCCTCGTCGCAGTCTTCATGCATTGAGGATGCATCCGTGTGAGCCTCTCCAGCATCGCTGGCCGACTTCGCAGCAGGTGGGCAGAAGAGCGTCTCCGCGTGCGAAGGTCCGAGGTGGCCGAGCAGAGCGTCCATTTGTGCGTGCTGCAGTCGAGTCCGTTATTCAAATGGAGCTATACAGCTACACTGCATTTTACTGCCTGGGCAGTGGCGACCTGCAGCAAGTTGAGGGCCCATGGATTGATGTCCGCTTACAACTTGTGGAGATAAGGAGGACGGCGCAGCTGATGTCAGGACGTGCTGCTGCTACTTCCAGAGCAGCACAAAGACAACGCTGCTTCAAAGCTGGCCTTGTTGGCCTGTGGCGCCGGGGTCGCAAATGCCCACGCCTCACGCACCCTTCTACAGGAAGAGGCCACCAGCTGTAGCTGATCCTTCAGCGCGTACTGTTTAGGTCAGGCTGCTTAGCATATAAACGGTCCCGCGGTGAAGGAAACCTGCCTCTTGCGTTCTTGCCTGTGTCTTGTGACTTCTGGCAAGGATACAGCGCAGCTTCATACAGTGTGTGTGTGTGTTTGTGTTGGACCAGAGCGACTGCTAGGGCTTCCAGTATTAGGGCGCCAGTTGGCCGTCACGGCAAGGCGTTGCGCCAGCTCGAACCCGTACGGGAACTTTTTCGGGCCTGATTCTGGCGCACATACCCAATAATGCCTTGCGCTTTATTGCGATTGTTCCAGGACCTTTGGCTTCCCCGATCCTGGGCATCGCGGGCGACGCTCCCTTGCTGGGTTCCTGCGCGGCTTTGCCTTGCCTCGTGCCAAGTTTGCTGCGTCAGCTACACAGAGCGCAAGCTCAGCAACGGCGTGTGTGCTGGCGTGTACATTCTTGCCAGTTAACTCGCCAAAGTGCTGTCCTCCTGTCAAGAAAAGCTGAAACGTGCTGTGAACGTGGGAGCTGTGTTGCCTCAGGTTGCCTGGACACAGGCCTGTACCAGGCAACACAGTATCGCCCACTTGCTACAGTGACGCAGATGCTGAGGCGTCATGGAAACCGGCTGGCTGTATAACAGGCTGATCCAGACCGCCAGGGTTAGAGGCAAGCAGTCAGCTGTCCTGACAACGCCGCGTCCGTGCTCAACCAGGAAAGTCAACCACGGTGTTGATCGGGTCGACACGTGCGGAGGAGGGGTAAGCACACCGGGCCTCCCTCCCTACGAGTCCCTGCTGGTCCCTGGCCACCCCAGTGATGCAGGGTGATGCCTTCCCCTGGTCTCCGCAAGTGTAAGGATTGAAACACCGCGCCCTCGCTGTGCCTGTGAATGGATGGCAAGGAGCGGGGCGCGGGGGCCCTCATACGCGTTCAGCCCCATAAGCAGCAGCAGCATATACCGTACCTGGCTTGCCACTGACGCACCAGCACCTGGACAGCGCAGTAACCGTAACGATTGTTGGCAGCTTGGTCTGGCCAGGTCTGGCTTGACACGGCACCAACGATCGAGCAAAGGTGCCATATGCCCCTGCGTCTGAGCGCAGGGCACGGTATGACAGCTTTAATTTCTATCGCGTTTGGAGCAGGGAGCGCGTGCATTGGCAGCCATGCGGCAGGGCCCACGGGAGCTGTCCTGGCAGGGGCAGCATGCGGTTGGCGACATGTACCGGTACGGGAGAGCTGCACGGCGCACACAGAGGCCCCCGGCCTCCCGCTGCCAGCTTCCATAATCATGTTACCATCACACTCACATTCACATGGCTTCATAACCAGTTACTGGACTTACATACCGGCATGTTGTTGCGTTCCAAGGGTGGCTGCTGACGGCCGTGGGGTGTGGCCACGTAGGGCACAACACCAGTGAGACACCGCAAAACGCGGCGAGCTTCAGGACCTCGAAGATGCAGGATATGACATAAGCTTATTTGGAGTTTTGGCGTTGCAAGGCCATGGTAAGGGCTAAAGCAATATGATATCGCGCTTGTAAGCATGTCCTAGTCAACCGTAAGCCCCTGTTAGCACGCAAACAAGATGATATAATGACCTATTAAATTACAGATAGAGCTTTTTGCTTGACTGCCGGTTTTCAGCTTGCCGCGCCCCGTAACATCTCTAACCCTTCGCACCTTCTGTCCGCCACCCGTCCCCTCAGGCGCACACGTATGCTGCTTATGGCCAGCATGGCCACAACATGCCGCCTAATCGCACCGTTGTGTCGCGGCATCCCGCTGGCTCGCGAGCCGCGGGAGATGCTGCTGGGCCGGGCGGGCTACTGCTGGGCGATGACAACAAGTACTATGGGGCCACGTTCCCGGGGTCGCCCCTGGATGGCAACAAGTGAGCTTGGCAGCTACATACTGGACGACAAGCTGTAGTCCGGTATGCAGGAGTAGGGGGGAGAGGAACAGTGTTGTAAGCGAGTAACGGGGGTGCTTTGCTTGGGTAACGGCGTGGCGTTGAGGTCGAATGCAGTGGCATTGGCGGTCAACGCTGTTAGGCTAGCACAAGTATTCAGGCAAAACCTACACTTCGTTGGGCGCTCTCCTACTGCCGTTCCTCACACGGCGCTATCCCCCCTCCCCCAGGATCCGACCCACATCCGGCATGCCAGCCTTCCGGCCCCTGTCAGGCAGCTACCACTACCGCCAGCCGCCCAGCCCCCGGGGGGCCGCCAAGGTGCACACTGGTGGCGGGGGCGCCGGCGGCGCTGCCGCCGCCACCGCCGCCGGCGCCCGCCGCAGCGCCAGCGCAGGGCGTGGTGGCGCTAAGCCGCCGTCAGCTGTCGCTGCCGCTGGTTCCTCCACCACCGCCCAGCGGCGAACTAGCAACAGTGGGGAAGCAGGCGCTGGAATCTCACGTGCTTCCTCCTACACAAAGGGTCCGTCGGCAGCGGCGGTGGGCAGCCTGCTGGACAGGTCGCTGCCGGCGGCGCGGTCGGCGGCGGCGCTGGAGGACGAGGTGGCGGCGCTGCGGCAGCAGCTGGCGGCGGCGAGAGACGAGCAGGTGGGAGCAGGGACTAGGGGCTGGGGGCTGGTGGCCAGGGAGGAGGCACGTGGGCACGTGGGTACGGTGGGGCGTCATTGCGTGTTGCGGGGTGGGAGTGCAGGGGGCGGTGCTGCTGTGTTTACTTGGACCTGCGCTGCTGCGAGGCCTTCTGACGGTGCTGCTGGCTGCCCTTGCAACCCCCATGGTTCCTCTATCCCTCGGGCAACGCCTCATGCTGACGATATCTCTATGTCCCGTTGCCAGAAGCTGGCCGTGTCCACGGCCCGCAGCCTGAATCCGACATGGGCAAGGAGCGGCCACACGTGCCAGGGCGGAGGAGGACCTCAACCCCAGCAGCACCTTACTGTGCACACTGACGTGTCTGCCGCACCTCCTTGCCCCCTAAGTTAAGCATGCATGCCTAGCTGCCACCAACGCATTGCATACCTCATTGTCCAAGTTCCGCTCCAACAACGGCACGTTCGTGTTTTAGCCTTACGCATATACCTCATTGACCAATCATGTCCCCTTGCCAGAAGCTGGCCGTGACCACGGTCCGACGCCTTGAGTCCGACCTGGGCGAGGAGCGGGCGGCACGTGCCAAGGGGGAGGAGGACATGGCGCTGCTGAGGCACGAGATGCGGGCCAGGCAGCGGGCGGGGGCGTGGTGCGTATAGGGGGTTACAGGGTGGGGGCGGTGCAGTGGGCTGTGCTGCTGCGGCACGAGATGCGGGCCAGGCAGCGGGCGGGGGCGTGGTGGGTGTTGGGGTGTTTTCGCTCCCGGCGGGGCAGGGAGTTTGTTGGAGCGCATTAGTGTTCTCACAGTTGAGGCATGCCATGCGGGTGAGGCAGCGGAGGGGGGCAACCGCAGAGCGGCAAGTGGCAAACGGAAATGGGGGCGTGATGGACCCACCTGGCGCCTGGGTGGCGAGGGCGGGTGGGGTCGTGGGCGTGGCGCTGCGCGGTTCAGGGCTCGATGATGCGCTTTTCACCACCACCAGCGTCCGTCCCTCCGCACGCCACCCGTCCCTCCGCACGTTGTCGTACCTTTGATGTACTTGCTACACCCCCACGCCCGATTCCTTCCTCTACACCTCTTTTCCCTGCAGGGTCGACCCCCTGGCCTCCCCGGACCCCACCGCCCACACCGACGCCACCGCCACCACCTCCGACCCCCAGCCCACCAGCCCCGGCGCTGCCCCCCACTCCTCCCCCAACGCCCACATCCACACCCTCGGCTCCCCCACCTCAGCCATAGCCGCCGGCGGTCGCGCGAGACCCCACTCCGCCTCCCCCGGTGCTGCCGCTGCTGCCTCCTCCCCCTCGCACCTGGTGGCCGCCCTGCAGCGGGAGGTGCGGTCCCTGGCCGCCACACGCGACGCCCTGGCGGCGCAGCTGGCGGAGGTGAAGCAGGGCGTCAAGGCGCAGCGGCTGTCGGAGCTGCAGGTAGGCACAGATGAGCGTATCCCTGAAACACATGTATGCGTACCACAAGGGTTGTGCAGCTGAGTTGTAGCGTTTGGAGCAGCGGTTACGATGGGCGCCAAGGGTGTAGCGGCTGTCGGAGCTGCAGGTGGGCATCGAAGTCTAGTAGGGGTCGGCTCGACGGGAAGCCAAAACGCTGCCCAGCCGGTCTTGGCGGAGTTGTCGTTGCAGGTGTACGTAAGCAAAGCGCACACACGCGTATGGGACCTTATCCCCTGCTCCCGGTCACCCCGAATCACGCCGAGGTGGCGCGCTGGCGCGAGGAAGCTGGGCGGCGACACGACCTGGTGGCGCTGCTCAGACATGCCATAACGGCATGTATCATGTTTGTCTAGGTACGTGTGCAACCCCTTTACCACAACCCCCCAGGCCGAGGTGGCGCGCTGGCGTGACGAGGCCGGGCGGCGACACGACCTGGTGGCACTTCTGGGTAGCAGGGCGGACGCGGCGGAGGCGGAGGCGGCGGAGGCGCGGGCGGCGGCCAAGGCGGCGGCGGCCCGCGCTGAGGCCCTGGCTGGTAGGGCACCATGGGAGGGGGAGCAGGTTTAATGCTTAGACGGCCTTGATGGGCCGGGGGGAGAGGCGGATGCGGTGGCGGCCCGCGCTGAGGCCCTGGCTGGTGGGGCACGGGGCTTTAGGGTGGGTGTTTAGTGGTGATGACATAGTTCCCGTCGAGGTCGCTTGGGTGCATTGGGTATGGGCAGGTGCGATGCCGTCGACCCAACGACCAGACTCTTTCCACTGACCCCCTACTGTTTCTTGCGTTTGCAAGCCTGACCAGCCCAGCCCAGCCCAGCCCTACCGTTGTAAAAGTACCTTGCTTGCCTCCTTCCTCCCCCCCGAACTACTTTTTACTTTAGTAACTTCTTTCCCCCTCTCCAGCCGCTGCACCGCTGGCGCTGCCGCCGGAGAACGACCTGTCCCGACCCCGCGTGCGCAGCGCCCTAGTGGTCCTCAACAGGGCGCACAAGATGATGATGGAGGAGGCAAGGCTGCTCAGGTGGGCGTTGTGTAGTGCCAATGTGGTTGATGTGGGTTAGCACGCAGCTGCTTAGATGGGTGGTGCGCCTATGCACTGGAGGGTGGTCGTATGGGCGCCGGCATACAGGTGGGGCACGAGGTACAACTATAACGTCCACCATATGGGTAGTGGAGTATATGCCAGTAGATCTTCTTTTACCCAGGCCACCATGCGTTGTGTCTTGCACCTCCTACCCTTGGCAGGCGCACCTTCCCTGCCCTGCTATCCCTGCCCGAGCTGCGCGACGTGGCAGCGGCGCGGCCCGCCACATCTGGGGCGGTTGAGGCGCTCTTGTTCCTCAATACGCACGTGTCAAGGTGTGGGACGGGGAGCGGAACCTCCTGCACTTAAGCCACTGGTGCCAGGGCCGCTGGGAAAGCCCCTTGCCTCTGATGCTGCATGCACTGCACACTGTATACGCGGCTTTCCTGTGGCGCTGCCGTCACGCCCTGTTGCCGTACCAAGTACGCACGACGGTGTCGTACTGCCGTACCGCCGTACGCCAGGCTCCTGGACGAGCTCAAGGGCATGCCGGGCGTGCCGCGCCCGCGCAGCGCCGCCGCCGCCGCCGCCGCCGCCACACCCTCCGCCGAGCGCCGCAGCGCCACCAGCATCAGCATCAGCTCCCTCCAAAAGGGAACAGGGGCGCACCCGGCCCCTGCCGCTGCCCAAGGCCCCCTACAGGCGCAGCGCTCTGCTGGCCCCATCCTCCTGCAACACCACCAACAGCCGCAACCCCGCGATGGTACCCCCGCCAACGAGCTAACCCACGTGTCAAGACACAGCCGCCACCAACGCAACAGCACCGACGGTGCTGGCGCTGGCGCTGGTGCTGGTCCTCCTTCCGCCCAAGGGTCGTGGCAAAGCGCTCAAAGCCAGAAGCAGCAGCCCCACCACCACCCGCCGGACGAGGATGACGTAATGGCGGCGGAGGCGGCGGCGGTGCTTGCCTCCGTCGACGGCGTGGGCCTGCCCGGCAGCGGCACGGCGTCCAACATCCGAGCAGCACGGGCGGCGGCGGCGGAACGATACGCCGCAATCGCCGTCGCCAAAAGGGCCGCCGCCGCCGCCAATGGCGGCACAGTGTTCGTTAATGATAGGCTGCTCGGGCGGCAGCATGTGGCGGCGGCGGTGGTGGGAGGGGCAGCGGTTGCGAGGGGGAACAGACCGGGGTCGGCCAGGGCGAGCGCTGTGGCGGCGGCGGCGGCGACGGCGGAGCCGGGCCCGGGGCAGCTGGCGGCGGCGATTGCGGCGCTGGCGGCGGATGCGCGCGCGGGGACAGGCGCAAGCGGGCCAGGGGCACCAGGGTGAGTGAGCTGAGGCTGTAGAAGCGTTGTGGGTGGAGGGGCACCAGGTAGGTTGCTTGTCACGCAGGGCGCTGCAGCTCATAATTTGATCCATGCATGCGACCGAGCACGCGGCTGCTGCAGTCGCCTTAACAGGCAGCTGCCCCTGTGGCGATTTGCGTGCGGGCTCAGCCGTATCTCGCATTACAACACCTTGCCCTCTTGCATTTTCACGGTCTGCTGGCAGCCCTGCGCCTTCTGCGCAGTGTACTACAGTGTACGCGTATTGCTGCATGCCTTCGGGTGTTGTTCCACCGTTTCCACAACTCACACCCTACCCAACGCCACCCCTGCTTGTGCACCCGCAGGGCCACGGGTGGGGAGCAGCTGCTGCTCACGGCCGCGGTGCGGGAGTACCTCCACGCACTGGAGGAGCGGCAGCAGGGCCAGGGGCACCATGGGCAGAGGCACGGGCGGGGACAGCAGGAGCAGGAGCAGGAGCGGAGGCAGGAGCAGCATGTGCACGAGGGCCCGGACGACGGTGCGTCTGGGGTGGATGTGGAGGGCGGTCATGATGTTGATGGCGGCGACAGCGCAGGGACTGGGGCGGTGGCAGGCGCTGCGATGGAAGGAGAGGGCAGCGCTGGCGGCACGGGTGGCGGTGTGTGGGGCCAGGAGCAACAGGAGCACCAAGAGGAGCACCCAGGGCATGTGGATGTGGAGGAGCAGGGCCAGGATGAGCTGGAGGGGCAGGAGGAGCAGGAGGAGCAGGTGGTGTCGGTGGAGCGGGTGGCTTACGAGTACACCCTCCCTGTGGAGGAGGAGACCAGCGGGGACGCACAAGGTGGGGACCGGCGGCAGCAGCAGGAGTGGGTGGAGCAGGAAGGTAGCGTTGGCGGTGCCGCAGGCGGTGTGAGGGGACAGGAGGACCATCAAGAGCACGCGGATGTGGAGCAGCAGGGCCAGGACGAGCCGGGGGAGCATGAAGGGCAGAAGGAGCAGATAATGTCGGTGGAGCGGGTGGAGTACGAGTACACCCTGCCTACAGCTGAGGCCAGCGGGGGCCGTGGGGGCGGACAAGGTGGGGACCAGCAGCAGCAGCAACTGGAGCGTCAGCATGGGGGTGATGACAGCGGTGTACGGCAGTCGTACAGGTCGTCGAGGGAGTACGACTGGCGGAAGGAGGGACAGGACCTGCTCCCGGGGCAGGGGCAGGAAGGGAGGCAGGAGCAGGAGGAGCAGCAGGTGGCTGGCTGGGGTGCTCGGGGGGACGAGCCTGTGGGTGAACAGGCAGCTGGTGATGGGTGGGACATGCGAGGGGACGGAGACGGGAAAGGCGGGGCCAGGGACGGCGGCGCGGAGGGAGCGGGATCGTGGGAGCAGGATGGGGCAGATGGGGAGGTGGAGGAGCGAAGGCGGGGTTCGTACGGCAATGGGGATGAGCGGTATGGGAGCATGGCCCGGGAGGCCTCACGGCAAGGCGGTGCGGAAGAGGAGGAGGAGGCGGAGAAGGAGGGGCGGAGAGGGAGCTTGGGAGGGGATGCGGCGGCGTGGGAGGGGCGGAGCTCGCGGAAGGTTGGTGGGTATGAGCACGGGTACGGGTTGGGCGCGGAGGAGGGGGATGGAGGGTCGGAGCGGCTGCTAGGCGGTTGGAGGGAGGCTGGAGGAGGGGGTGGGGAGGAGGGAAGCGGGGAGCAGCCCTACGGAAGTCAGGCGGGGGCACCGGAGGAGGGGTATGGGGAGGAGGGGCAAGGAGATGGGGATGAGGGAGTGCAAGGCGGGTGGGGCGGTGGAGAGGTAGCAGAGGCGGAGGGAGGGGTTGCTGAGGAAGGTGGGGAGGGGCCTGGGCAAAGCGCGGTAGGTGGGGTAGGTGGTGGGGAGGAGTGGGAAGGCCGAGGGGAGGCGGGGGAGGAGGTGCAGCAGGGGGAGGAGGGGGCAGTGGAGGAGGAGGAGGAGGCTGTGGAGTTTGAGGATGCGGGTGGCGGCGAGGACCAGTTCTAGGAGGCGGCAAGTTCAGGCGTTTCGGTCTAGCGCGTTGAAAGTGACATGGTGCTGAGTCGTGTACAGTACCGTACCGATAGTGACCTGTGGCTGAACCTGGTGACTGTCGACAGCAGAACGCTGCTTAACCCTACATGCCTGAGGACAGTGATTACCCCTGCTGTGTTTGTGCTGGCCTATGCCGCTATGCTTGACCTTGCTGCCAGGAGCTCAGGGCACACAAGACCGAGGTCTGTGTTGCCATGCGCCTGTCTGGCCGTTTTTTTTTTCTTCGTGAGAAGGTTACAGGGACTTGGAATTCGTGATCACGCATCGTGCTCGTAGCTCCTAGCCATGTGCTGTTGCCGTACTCCATCTGTGTATGGCGCACTGGCCACGCAGCCTTGTAATGGCCCGACCACGCGGCAGACATCATAGCAGATCATATCCTGTCGCCTGCTTGCTGAAAACGTTTATACGTCCACACGCTTACTGGTACTTGGTGTTGACCTCTACAGCGCTCCGTCACCATGTGGCACAGAGCATTTACGTATGTACCCCACATCAAGGCAATAGCCATGTGCGCATGAGCAGTAACGAACGCTCTCCTGCTTGTGTGTCCGTCCGATGTGCTGTATGTCTATACGGTATATGAATACTGGTCCGTCCACCGTCCTGTCAGAAACACAAATCTGCGCTGTCCCTGCCGCTACATACACAAGCCAAGCTCACCATAACTAGTTTAACAAGTCGCCGCATACTGTGCTGAAGTGCAGCAACGAGACACGTACGCGCAAGGAAAAGCACGAAGTTGTCAGGAGAACAACTGCACCAAAGTACGACTTGCAGTGCCCCTGAATAAACCCGCGTCGCTCTGTACACAGTACACAGGTGCAATGATATGCGCATCCGTACGAGTGTCATGCATGCGATGGCCTGCCTGAAGTATAACGACCGACCGAGGCCCCGAGCGCATGAACAGGGACTGCGCGAGGGACACACATGCAGGCCTGACTACCAGCTAGCGTGTTGCACAAACATGCCATGCTCTGCTTCGAACAAATACATGCAACGTTCGCCTCAAGCAACAATCACTCCAACAACCAGTCAACCAACTAGCGTGCTATCATGCCAAACCGTGCACCGCGGGGCCTGCTTGCGTGCGTGCGTGCCAGACATGCACACTATGCAAACTGCCCAGCCAGCAGCGAGTTGCGTGCCACACTCGTGCGCCTCGCCTACGTACGTACTAAAGTGGTACCCGCCGGCCACTCGCCTACTCCACTCGTGCAGCCCGGCCTTCCATCCCGCCTTCCCCCGTGTTCAACCAATGCGGCAGTGCAGCGTCCACCTGCCGTCAAGTGCATCAGTCCGGGACAAGACAGCGGCCAGTCAATATACCTTACGACCACCAGTGTGTTGTCCCCTGATGACGACAACATACTGTTCCCAGCCGTCAAACCGGCACCCACGCACGGCACTGTGTGGCATGGCCGGTACAGCACCAGACGACAGCACTGCCTCGACCCATACCTGCCCCCACGACGCGCTACCCATGGTCACCAGCTTCAGCTCCATCCTGCTCATCTATCTTCCGAGTTCCGGTACGGCACTCCTTAACCCACACCCCACAGCCCACACCAGGCCCCACGTGACCATGCCCCCACAGCCCACACCCTATGCACTACCCATAGTCACCAGCTTTAGCTCCAGCTTGGTCATCTTTTTCGGCCTGTTCTTCCAAAACGGACACCGCCGGATGACCACCACAACCACGGCCGCCAGCGACAGCAGCCCCACCACGATGCTGATCACCGTGCCCATGATCTCCAGCGCCGACAGGCCGCCCCCCGAGCCCCCTCCTCCTCTACCCTGCTGCTGTGCGATGACTAGCTGCGGGTTGTTCGGCGTTGGGGAAGGAGCGGGAGGCGGGGTGTTCGGCGTAGGGGAAGGAGCGGGAAGCGGGACGTTTGGCGGCGGAGCGGGTGGGGGCGGGGGTAGAGGGTCCCTCGGCTGGACGCACAGCCGCTGATCAATGACCAGCTTTTCGCAGTCTACACCAGGGTTGAGGGTCTGCAGTTGTGCGACCTCGAGGCCGTAATTGGGGGCGATCGTGTCGCACCGGTCGCCGGAGCGTACGGTGTATGTCTTGTTGCAGCCCTCGGGGACGTTGCCTGGGTCTGAGAGGTGGATGTGGTAAGGGAAAAATAAACGAGGCGGGTTTGTTGGGGGGACCTCTCGAGTCCTGCATGGCGCGGAGGCAGCAGGCGGGGCGGCATGCATGGTTGGTTTAATGTTTCTGTGGAAAGGTTTACAGGTAACGAGACGGGAAGGGACAGGGCAGCGGGAGTGGTATACCGTACGGTATGGGCTTGACTTGAGTGTACCAGTACGTCTGTGCAGGGCAAGCAGCAACTGCGCCTCGTAGCTGAAATCTTGCAATGAAAAGTGTTTGCACACGGTGACAGGCCGTGGTAGGTCAAATGCACCACTCCTCGCCCATGCACCATACCTTGAGTGTCGTCATTAGCACATCAGACGTATGCGCACCGGGACACATAACACATATGCGCACCTCCGGGCTCAGGCAGGCAGTAGGTGATGCCAATGGGGAGGTCTTTGCCGCACGGCATGCCGGGATTGAAGGTGGTAGTAAAGCGATCCTCGCTGATGCCGTAATCCTCGGCGATGGAGTAGCAGCTGTCACGCGGAGCCACCTGGCGCTTGACGGGACACGTGTGGGCCGCGTCTGCGCGCACCAACGAGGGGGAAAGCGTGAAACATACAAGCCTGTTAACCTCATGTTCAACTGCAGAACCTTCAATTCAGTGTGCGCCCGTCTGTGCAAGGTGCGGGCACAAAACGCCTCCAGGGAGACACCCGAGCTGCTTGCTTTGGTTACCCCCGGTTGTGTGGTGACCCACACGTGCTGCATCAACGAGCTCTGCGCCGGGAGCCCCACCTTCCTTGTGACCGCACATGCCATCGCGGTCTAGTCCTCTCAACTTTGCGCTGGAACACGAGTTGTACCTCCCCTCACCGCATCCTCCTACACCCGCCCCACCTGCCGGGCCCACGCACAGCACGCTGCTGAGGGAGACCCCTCCCCTGGTCTGGAACGCCCACACATGCTGCATCAACAAGCTGTGCCCCTTAGCCCACAGCCCGCCCCACCTGCCGGGCCCACGCACAGCACGCTGCCGGGCGGCGGGTCGCACTGCAGACCCGGGTTCAAGCCCTGCAGCACGCTGACGTTGAAGCCGTGCTGGTTGGCCACCGACCAGCACGTGTCGCCCGTGGCTGCCACCGTGTGGTTGGCGGCGCAGGTGCTGACATTGGCCGAGTAGGGAGCGGCCCCGGGTGGTGAGGGAGGCGGCGGCGGAGGCGGTGGAGGGGCCGCCGCTGGTCCTGAGGAGAAGGGCGCAGTGCACGGTCAGGACCCGGGTCCCGCGAGGTGCGTGCACAGCGATTGACATGCATGATCCCTGGCGTCGCGTTCATGCATGGCGTGTGGCGATGCAAGGCGTGCGTGGCCCAACTGAACGAATCGCGCAGCCGGTGCGTCTGCGCCACTCATCAGCACGGCGCACAGATCTGAAGATCATTTTGGCCGTGTCGCGCCAACACCTTCACAGATGGGACATAAGTTGCAACATGCACACAGTGCGGCACCGCTACAGCGGCCTGCCTACCCTCAGCGGTTTCTGGCAGGCACAGCTGCTGCCCCGGGGTCAGCTCCTCGCACATCAACCCCGGGTTGGCCGCCCGCAGCGCCTGGAGCGTCACGCCGTACGACAGGGCCAGGCTCCAGCACGTGTCGCCGGACGCGACCACGTGGGTGGCGTGGGGGCAGCTGCCCGCCGTACCGTTGGCGGCGGTTGGTGGCGGTTGACCTCCTACAGATGCATGCACGACACTTTGTATGGCATGTATGTACAACGACATGCGGCAAGGATACCGGTAGCGCATTTAGGCGGAATCCTGGCTGTACGCCGCCCCACATCAAGATTTATAAGGGCCCTGGCATGCATGTTTTGAGTCACATGCCGAAAGTTGTGGTTACGCGGATGCACCCTGAACCCACCTTGGGGGTCGACCGCTTGGGGGGGCAGGCACAGCACCTGGCCGGGCTGCAGGGATTCGCACCCGAGCCCTGGGTTTGCAGCCGTGAGATTTTCAACGGTGATACCGTAATCGATGGAGATGTTGTAGCAGATGTCCCCTGGCACCACGGTGTGGGTTAGGCCGCCACCAGGGCAGGCAGCAGCAGCTGGAGGTGGTGGTGGCGGCGTGGTCAGCGCTGCAGGGGTTGCAGGGGCAGGCGTGTGTCGCACAGCAGGTGCATGTGGTCCCGAACCCCGGCGTAGTCCATGCGTCCAACACACCGGTAGGATACCGGTAGGGCTGGTGCCGGCCACTGGAAGCCTGGGGTTTGCTTCGGTGCGTTCTTGGCTTGCTTGTACCGGGCGCATGCTTTGCACCATAGCACCCAATAAGTCCGCGTTTTGCGTCTTAACTTCAAACGATGCAGCCAACCAAACTCGAAAGGGCCCCGAGCTCACCTGTTGCTGCTGCTGTGTCCTGCGGCACACACAGCATCTGTCCTGGGACCAGCTTGTCGCAGTCGAGCCCTGGGTTCGCCAACTGAATAGCCCCAAGGCTGACCCCGTAGCTCCCGGAGATGTTGTAGCAGATGTCCCCAGGAGAAACCGTGTAGGTTCGATCTCCTGTACGGCAGCGCCCGCCGTCGGCGGCAGCCGGTGGCGGTGGCGGCGACCGTGGCCCGCCTGCACGCGGCGGTGCACGCCAAGGCCACATACACACAAACGCTTGCATGTACGAGCAGGCATAGAAACGCAGTACGCGGGAACCCGTTCCCTGGTCGCAGACCGTAATGCAGTTCTGGACTGCCCACCGTCCCCGCCACGAGCCAAGTACGGTACCCGTGTCAGACGCCCCAACGAACGGCACCCTTGCATGCCACACGCGTCCCCAGCTACCAGCTACTACCAGCTGCCCCCCACCTTCCCCTGCATCGCTACATATGCCGCACTCCTAGCTCACAGCTCACACAACGCCGCTAATTCACACCACCGTACACAGCCGTACACCCAGTCATAACCCACCTCCCGTGGTCCCTGCTGTCGCGTTGGCCGTAACGCACAGCACCTGCCCCAGCCTCAGCCCGCCGCTGCAGTTGAGCCCAGGGTTGAGGGCCTGCAGCTCCGCAACGTCAGTGCCGTACCGGCCCGCCAGCGCTGGACACGTGTCGCCCGACACGGCGGTGTGGTTGGCGCCGGGGCAGCTGGTGTTGCTGCTGCTGCTGCTGGTGCTCCTGGTGGCGTTGCTGCTGTTGTTGACGGCAGGGGGCGCCGCGGGGGCTGTAAGCGCAAAGTGGGGCGGGACGGGTGTGATGGGGCTTGGGGGCAACAGGAGGCAAGTTGAAAGCGCTGGCTTGGTTCCAAGGAGCATGCGGGCAGGTGCATGCATGTGGGTTAGGGCTGGGCAGATCCAGTGCCGTATTTCGCGAACGTGGGGAAGGGCCCTTGCAACAAGAGACCCCTGGGGAGGCTCCCCTGACACCCAGCAAGGGGTACAAGGGATGGCCAGACAAGGGCACACGTACGACGTGCCTTTGGTACGTACCCGCTTGCCTCAGGAGCCTGCTGCTTGCTACGACGAGGGTCGTTTGGCTAGGCAGCTGGCCCACCATCGACAAGAGAAGGAGAGGGAGCAGCGAAACAGCCCCAAGCGCACGCCCGTGCGCTCTGCGGCGCGGTACCGAGTGTAAGCTGCGAAACGTCATCGCGCCTGCCTGCTATCGCTCTTAAGGATAAGCTAGCTGTATGCGGCTGGCGCAAACAACGGGCTGCTGCAAACCAGCTTGCGAGCTGCTGTTCCTGACGAGTTTTCCGGTCTGGCCAGGTCTGCATTAATGAAAGCGCTTGACAGGTAGCAGGTCCCGCAAGCCACAACAACGTACACTATGAGGACACGCCGCACAGCCAGGCCTTTGTAACTTGTCAAGCTTATGAAATGTTTGTGTCGCGGCGATGGGATGCGCTGTAGGTCCAATGGCCGGTGTAACGCAGCAACACCAACTGCTGGACTCGGCGAACCTGAAAGCATCAGCGCCCAGGGCACTGCTCCCGACCAGCAAACGAAATCCCTTTTATGCAAACCCCAATTGTCTTTATGGCAACCTTGTGGGCCTGACTGGACTGCTTCGTATGTCCAATCTACCGTAACTCAATCCTGACCGTTTTTCCTGCCTGTAAAGTGATAAAAGCTCTGAGCCACGCAACATATTTATTCATTTGTTAAGGGGGCAGCGGGGTGCCTCGAAGAATTGTTGTCTTAATAAGTCCCAGCAGGCCTGACCCATGGGTCGCTCCCCTAGCCCAGTGGCCCTACGGCGGACCTCAACAGCAGGGATCAGGCCAAGAATAACGAGCAATCGGTCTGACAGTGACCCTGCGATGTAACCCCGTAATTTGCTTCCTTGTCCGTGCCAGCTGGAATGGATTGCTGCGGTAACATGCGGATTGCTACGCACCTGGCTTCCAGCACCTGGCTTCGCCCCTGGGCCCATGCCTTGGCGCCTTCGCTCGGAGTGGGCCCCAGAATGTCCTGCTGCATGCTGTAAATCCTGCAAATCAGGGCTGGACGACACAGGGACAACGCACTGTGTGAAAAGTGCGTGCATACAATACCGGTTCCAAACACATGTTCCACATGCCAGAACGAAGCGGCTGCCGCACTCAGCAGTCTAGGCCACACACCTTGCATGCATGGGGATGACCAGCTGCTGCCCTTGTCATGCACGCCGCAGTGGGCTGCAGGCTCGCAATGTACCGGCATTCAGCATTCCACCAATCCCAGTCTGGCGCAGTCAAGCATACATCACCAAAGGCGACACGCCCTGGTGTCAAAAGCGCACACCTACAGCAGAAGTCCGCTGAGCACAGCAGCCTGCCGGTTCCATTCGCTGCATGTGGCTTCCCTGGGTTCGTCTTTCTGCTTACCGGTACACCAGCCCGCCCTCCCCGCCTGCCCCGCTAACTCAGGTACCATACCTACCTCTGGAGTAGCGCTTTACACGGGTGAAGCAAGCCGTCACATACACGCGATATAGCGGTCCACAGAGTATGCAGTGGTGCTTGCTGCACTGCTACGACGCCACGTGTCGGCTCTCAGTTCCGATGCCTGGCCTGCAGTAGAAACGTTAACTAGCTTCACTACGTAGGGTATGTACCGTCACAGCCAACTGTTACTACTGTCCGCCGAGCTCGTCCACACCAGCAGCTTGCGCAGAGTGAACAGGTCTCTTTTAACGGCATGCGCGGTCACCAGCAAAATCAAAAGCCCCGTCAGCAACGGCACCAGTGAACATGAACACTAACGCCATGCCAACACCATGCCCTAACACCACCTACACGTACCACCTACACGCCTGCTCGCCTGCGGGGGGCACGGACGCGAGCGGTGCTTAATGCAGTGCTCTGCTCCGCCCGGCAATATGTAGCACGCACCCTGCATACCCCACACGCTCCTCTGCATGCCACTACAGCCATACACACGCATACATCCCACTTGCCACCGCATTACATGAGTGCATCTCCCCAGCCTTGACGTGCGCCCTCGCTCTACCTTCCATGTTTCTGCAACGCTCAGCATCCCCACCTGCCCTCGCTGACCTCCACACGAGTCCCCACAACCCACCATCCTCAAAGCACAGCACACCTCAGGCACCACCACCTCAGGCACCGCCCGCGGCCTCCGCCGCCACCGCAGCCGCCACCGCTGCGCGCGCCGCCGCCGGGGGCAGCGCACACGCACCCACCCTCCCACCCGCTCACCCCACCAACAGCTCAACCCGCGGCTCCGGTGGTAGGCCCTGCAGCCACCGCGGCCGCCACCGCTGCACGCGCCTCCGCCGGGGGCAGCACCGCTGCCAGCACCCCCCCTATCCTGTCGAGCACCGCTGCGTCGTCGCTGCGCCAGTGGCGGCACGCCAAGTCCCAGCACACGTTCCACGCCTCCTCGGGTGAGGGGTCCCAGCCCTGCACCACCACACGCTCCACCACGTGCAGCTGGTCCTTGAGGGCCACCTCCGCGAGCACCGCACGCACAACGACCAGGGGGATGCAGGGCTTTGGCGCATCGCAACGCTGGGAGTCAGCCCCTCCCGCACAGCTGGACGAGCTTCCTGCTGCCCTTGCTGGCTCTGCTGCCGCCGCGGCCGGCGGTCCTGACCCCATGGCCTTGATCCCTACCGCCGTCCGAAACTCCGCCGGGAAGGCCGCCGCAGCCAGCGGCAGCGCAGTAACGAGGCGCGTGCGCACCGGTGTGCCGTACAGGAGTCCGGAGAGGAGCTGCACGCCTGGTGCGCCCCCATCATAAACACCGGCTGCGTGGTACAGCTGAAGCACCGCCCCCAGCAGCTCCAGCAGCCGCACCTCCCGCAGCAGCAGCTGCCGGCCCGGTGTGTCACCGGCGCTGACTCCGGACCCGCTGCCGTTGCCAAGGGAGGTCCCGCTGGGCCCCGGCCCAGCAGCCCCGCCGCGCCCCTGCGCAGCAGCCCTGCTGTGGGCGACAAGCAGCAAGATCGCGCTCTCCAGCGCTGCGACGCCGCTGGGTGCCAGCTCCTGCCTAAGGTCCCACAGGCGCTTTGCCGCACCCCCGAGGCCGCGCCCTTGCCCCACGACCCGCGCCGCCCTCAAGCACAGCGGTGCGCACGTCTGCACGGCCTGCGACACGGCCGGCAGCAGCTCAGCAGCCGCATAGGACCAGCGCACCGCAAACCGCGCTGCCTCCGCTCCCTGCGAGCGGGCTGGGGTGCCGCCGGGCACCGCCGCCGCCGCCTCCCCTTGCCCCTCCTCCGTCGCCGGCACCGGCCCGCCGGTGCGCTGTGCATTAACGGGCTCGACGCCCACACCGTCAAACACCTGGTGGTTGAGGTCGTCTAGGAGGTCCCGGGCCAGCTCCATCACCCCCTGCGCCACCTGCGCTAGCCACTCCACACTCCTGCCGCCTCCGCCCGGGGTTCCCCCCGGCTCCCTAGCCGCCACCGCCCGTAGCTCCCCCGCTGCGAGACGCACCCGCCGGCCCACAGCCGACAGCAGCTCCCCCACCTGTCCCAGCGGCCCGAAGAGCAGCACCTCTGACCGTGGAAGGTCGACTGCTGGGTAGCTGAGGGGAGGCATCCACACGGCCCCGCCGCCGCTGCCCGCCCCCATGCGGGTCACCTGCTGGGTGAGGCACGGCAGCAGCCCCGCCTCCAGCGCTGCAGCGGTGTCGGCGGATGGGCCGGCTGGTGGGCCTGACAGCGGGGGCACAGGGGGAGGCGACGGGCAAACAGGTCATTTGGGTCGTGAGGGGAGAATTTACGACATCGGCTCAGTCACGAGGGCTGCACGAATGCAGAGGTGTGGGGCAGCTGGCGAGTAGAGCTCCATGGGAGGACGCCCGCATGCACGTGGGGCCAGGGTCATCAGTGCTCCAGGCGCTTGAGTTCAGACCAATGCAGCATGGCAAAGTGATTAGTGAGCATGCATGCGCTGCGCTGCGAGGGCGTGTTTCTGGGGCTTGGCCGGAGTGTTTCTGGGGCTCGTTTCCGGCTGGGGCAATGCGACCCGTGTAAGCTTGCACTCCTCCGGCAAAAGCGCAGTCAACGTTCTTGGCCGCAGTGGCACGGCCGCCCGCCTGGTGCGTCTTTTAGACTCGCAACCCGTTAGCCATATCGACTCGGAACCCGTTAGCCATATGCACTCGCAATCCGGTAAAATGAGGGTGTGCATGTGGCCTACCGTCAGTGTCCTCCTGCTCGGAAACTACGCGCCCCCCAGGCGGCACGCCCACCACCAGCGCCTCCGGGTGCTGCGCCGCCGCCACGTACGTCTCCCACCACGCCCGCAGCTGCGCCCGCGTGCGCCCCCGCACCTCCTCCCGGCCCCGCACGGCCGGCAGCAGCGCCAGCCGGGAGCACGCCAGGGCGTGGTACAGTACCGCACAGCCGCCAACCTTGGGCAGCAGCGGGGCACCGCCACTGCCGCTGCCCCCGCCAAGGGGGCGCAGGTGCAGCTGCGCCCCCTCAGGTAACGCCCCTCCCCAGCGGGCCAGCACCCCCTTGGCCAGGCGCAGGCACAGCGTGACGGTTGCGAAGCGGTTGTACGGTGGGAGTCTGGAGATGCCAGGACCCTCCATGCCAACCCTGGACGCGCTGCCCGCTGGCGGAGGCTGGGATGTGTCACCTCCAGCCTGCGCTTCCCCAGCGGTGCGCCCCTCCCCGTCCGATTCCCCGCCCTCCTCCTCCTCCTCTTCCTCGTCCTCATCTGGGTCGTGCTGCACCGGCGGCAGGCCATCTTCCAGCAGGGACTGCCAGGCCTCCAGGATCCGCACCGCTGGGAGCAGGCTGACCGACCGACGACGCTGTACGGCACCGTTGTCGTACGACACGGCGGCCGGGTCGGGGCGCTGTAGGTGCCCGGTGTCTGGTCCGCTGCAGCCCGGCAGCAGGAGCTGTGAAGGCCTGGCGGTGCCGAACGCGTGGCCGCCGTCCAGGGCGGCGCACAGGCGAGCCATGTGGGTTGCGGCCAGGGCGCAGCCGTAGGGCCGGCGCACCACGTCTGCGAAGTCCAATTTCAGAACGCCGAGCATGCCGTACAGCTGCTCCAGGAGGTCCACATGCACAGCCTGCGCCTTCTGGCACAGCTTGCTGTCACCGGCCGCGATGGCCCCCTCGGTGCCCAGCAGCAGCACACGCGCTATATGCTCCAGCACCCAGGAGGACTGCAGCACCTTGCCGACCATCAGCACGGAGTGGCCCGCACTGCCGCCCCCGCTACCGCCACCGGGATCGCCGCTTTTGCTGCTGCTTGAACTTGCAGCCTTCTTGGCGATCGCCTCATGCTTAGCTGCGGACATGCCGATGACTCCCATGACGATGAAGAGCTCACACACCAGGCGGTGCATGTCATACAGGCTGGGCGGCTGAGGGCTGTGCCTCAGCAGCCGCTGCACCCGCGTTGCTGCGTCCGGTGTTACGGCCGCTTGCGGACCGTGACCGTGTTGGGAGGGGGCTGTAGCTGCGCAGCTGTCAGACTGTGCAGGAAACTGTAGAACCGCGGCGGGCTTCAGCTGCTCAGCTGCCTCCGCGAAGAGCAGGGAGTAGCACTGCAGCGCGCCCGTGCCGAGTACCGCCGGCCCCAGGGCCTTGGGACAGAACACGGAGTCAGGGCTGCAGAGCTGCATCAACATCTTAACCAGGGCTTCGCGGATCCTTGCGTAGGTCGCCCGGCAGCCCTCGCCCGTCGCACATGGGCTCGATTGCCGCAGCGCCAGCGACAGCAGGGTAAGGAGCGCCGCAACCGTGCCAGCCTGTTGCCCAGAAGCAATTACAGATAATAGTAGCAGTGGTTCGTGCGTTCCAAGCTCAGCGGAACATTTCAGAAGCACCGATGCTTGGTCTGCAGCAGCGAGGTCAGGTGGCGAAAGCGATGGTCCAGCCCCATCCCTTGTTTGCTGCAGCACTTTATTCGCTATTGAAATAAGCTGATGAGAAGCCGTCCGGTAATTGCGGGCAGCGTCGTTGCGTGCAGCCATTTCAGCAGCGACAGCATGACTAGTATGCTACGGGACCGGATCTGTGACCACTCTTATCGGGTTCTTTTATGCCAAGCGCGAAGAAAAGGGTCAAATCCTCTGGAGTCTCAGCGTCGACACAAGCTGCCGTACGGTAAAAAGGCGCCAAAGTTGCCAGTCGCAGCTGGCACAACGGCACGCGCATCCGCATGATCAGTACACTGAGGTTTGAGGGGTAGGGTGGAAAGCATGGGCCGGTGTCAAAGAATCAACAATGTCCCGGGGCCCAAACTCTTGTACGGCACCCACACGGCTGAAAGCCGGCACAGGGCCAATAACACCGTCGACCGCTTCACTGTCAAACCCGGACATGTTTCTTGCCATACTGGCATGCGACGCACAATGTAGGCGGCCTAAGCGCACGTGCAGTTTTGGGCATGTCGCCCTTTGGGTTGATTACTCGAGGTACCCTCAACAGCAGGCAACAACGCGCCAATCCGGCGCTCAAGACCTCTGTGCGCTATTTGAGGTACCTGAAAGCCGTGCTTGCGCTCCTGCTGCACCTTACCTTACCCTCCCCTCGTCACTTCGCTGCAGCCTTCGCCCACCGCTGCCCACCAGCCCCAGCGCCCCAAACGTCACCACCTCAATATCCTCATCACTCATCTTACGCAACCGCTGCCGCCGCCGCCCTCGCACCCTAGGCCCCTCATCCTCGCTGTCCCCATCATCCTCGCCATCACCACCCCTGCAGCACCCTCCACAGCACCCCATGCGCTTCGCAATCACAACCGCGGCAGCCACGATCGACAGCGCGCCCACCACCACAGATATGACCGTCGCCACAATCTCCAGGTTCGACATCACTGACCCGTCGCCGCCGCCACCCCCGCCGTCGCCGCTGCTGCCACTGTTGCTGCTGCTGTTGCTGCTGCTGCCGCCCGGTGTTCCCTGCTGCTGCACACCGCTACCCCCTCCACCTGCTGCCCCCGCACCCCCACCACCATCCCCCACACCTCCACCAACAGCTTGGGGTGGCGGGGGTGGTGGTGCCGATGATGGTGTAGCGGACGGTAGTGGTGATGGAGTAGCTGGTTGTGTTTGGCGCATTGGTGGGCTGCTGCTGCTGCTGCCGCTGCTGTCCCCGCCGGTGGTGTCGAATTGCGGTGTGGGTGGCAGTGGGGAGGGAGGTACTGAACGAGCGTACGTCGCGGGCGCAGGCGACGATACCGTTGGGGAGGTGTATAAGGGTGGCGTTGGGGACCGAGTGGGAACGGGAGGCCGAGATCGGAGCGGGGCAGGTGCTGGTGCAGGCGTGTCCAGGGATGTGGGTTGCAGCGACGGGGGGCCTGGGGACGAGGGGCGAGGCGGGGGGCGCGCCAGCGGCTGTGTGGTGGGGGAAGCAGGTGGAGAAGCAGGCTTGGTAGGGGGTGGGGGTGCTGGGGTCGGCGGATAGGACGGTGGCGCCTGTGCTGCCAGGAGCGGGCTTGGGGGCTGGACTCCGGCGGGCTGCGGTGTAGGTCCGCTGGCTTGTGTTGCTGGTTGTGGTGGCTGTGGAAGGGAGCCAGGTGCTGCACCACGGCTGCCGGGCTGCGGGGGCGGAGCAGGGGAGGCAGCTGCGGGAAGTTGCTGTGAGGCAGGGCCGGGGGACGGTGTAGGGGACGCCACGGCTGCTGCGGGAAACGGCGGGACCCAGGGGGAGTGAGAATGAGGGCGTGGGTAAAGGAGGGTGGCGATGAGAGTGAGGTTAGGAGTGGGTGCGGTTTGCGGGCTTTGCGA
>VFQN01001857.1_pt1 | contig 34152 bp, 44 predicted proteins | sample 3512371 | NCBI WGS metagenome assembly VFQN01 (sample SAMN10412370, study PRJNA504923) | tailings metagenome | isolation source: Replicate 2 from Balatoc abandoned mine | place: Philippines: Itogon, Benguet | collected 2017-08-28 | reverse complement strand
CGTGAGGTGGGGCAGGACGGCAGGGTGAGGCTGGTGGTGGAGCCGAGGGGGGAGGAGGGGGATGGGGAGGGCAAGGCAAAGGGCAAGAGGTCAGTGCAGCGTGTGGAGGTGGAGGACAGCGACGCTGACGACGAGGAGGAGCAAGGTCTGCCGCAGGGCGGGGGCGACAGCAGCTGCGGCGGCGAGGAGTCAGACGGGGGCTCGGAGGCCGCAGGGTGCAGCGACGGCGAGGAGGGCTCAGACGGTGAGGGCACTGGCGGCGATGACCCTGACTGGGCGCCTGGGGAGGGAGCCGGTCAGAGTGCCGGGGGAAGCGGGCGGGTGCAGCAGCAGGAGGAGCCACAACCGCAGCAGCATCAGCAGCAGCAACCAAACCCACGGCAGCCTCAGTCGCAGCCTCAGCGCCGGTGGCCGCTGCAGCAGCAGCTGACGGGGGCTGGAGACGGCGTTGGCGGCAGCAGTGGGGACGGTGCCGGGCCTTCCGGCGCTTTGGGACCAGGGGCTGGCGGGGCAGGGCTAGAGGGGCGGCCGGGCAAGCGGCGGCGGCTGGAGGTCAGGACACAAGAGGTGGAGGAGCTGCCAGCTGCAGACCAGGACGGTGAGGTGTAGATCGTGCACCTAAAGGACACTCGATGCCCTTTGACCGTGTGTAGGTGCGTAGGTGCGTTGGTTGAACATCGGTATCTGCCGTACGGAAGCAACATGTACACATGCATGGGCTGTTGTTGATATCGCTGTAGCAAGAATTCAATTCCAATCGCCGGAACTGCAACCCGCCCTTGCCCCTCCCTACGACCTCTTTGCCACCTGTTGCAGGCGGGGCGACGGAGGGCGGCGGCACAGCGGACGAGGGTGAGGACGTTGACTCGGGCGCCGACCGGCTGCTGGCGGCGCTTAAAAGCAGCTGTGCCGCGCTGGCGGCGGCTCAGGCCCAGGCGGCGGCGCTGGAGCGGCAACTGGACAAGGAGAGGGTGGCCAGGGAGGCGGCGGAGAGGGCGAGGGACAGGGAGAGGGAGGCCAAGGAGGCAGCTGAACGACAGCTGGGCAGGGAGAAGGGCAGGGCGGAGGCGGCGGAGGCACAGGTCCGCCGCTCCCGTCAGCACATGGCCGGGGTGCTGCAGCAGGCGGGGGCGCTGGTTGGCGGTGGGCCGGCGGCCATGCAGCGGCCGCAGCCACAGCCGCGAGCACCCGGGACGCCGGCTTAGCCTCCGGAGGAGCAGCGGAAGGGAAGCGTCAGGCGGTCAAGGGCGGAGGGTGAAGGGCGGATGATGAGGAGGCGGCTTAACTGTTTGCCTTTCCTTTCCTCGCGGCCTCCTACCTGTTGCGCCGTTTAGCTGAGCCCCGGCCCGGTTGATGTACCGTACGAGCAACTCCTAGCTGATAGGATGTTGTGCAGCGGTGTTGCCGTAGCAGTGCAACAGCGACTCAGCATGCTTGTGACGTGGCCAAAGGCCCCCAACCTCTTAAGAAACTTTTGTCCCGTGTGTTGAACTGTGCCCGTGAGCATCCTGCAAGGGTGAGGTACAGCCGCTTGCGGGTCGGTGCGTCGCCTTAGGCAATGGCTGCATAGCCCTACTGCCAGGTGGTGCTCGGCTCAACATGTTGGGCAGGAATGGTTGGATAATGGTCACCTTGCAGAAGGGCTGCGAATGTTGACGTTGAGGCTCAAGGTTTTGCAGCATGCAACGGGGCCAAGAGCTTTTCGTGTACTTTATGGATATGTAGTATGCGACGCTTAGGACGTGGCGTCAGGCTATCGGTTGCTGGCGTGCTGTGGTGTGCGTGTGCGGACGTGTACCGCACATCAGTACGGGACAGGCACCTACCCGGCCTGCAGTTGGCCTCCGTCGCAATCTAACCTGCGGTCTGGCGCTATGTGGACAGGTGCTTTGTGAGGAGCTGTTAATCCAGGTTTCACTATTAAAGGGGACACAGTTTAGGTTGCCTGTGGGGTGTCCAGGCGCCGGGGGACTCAGGGGGGCTGCTAGAGTCCCGTCGGGCTGCGTCGGGGGCCTAGCCGGAACCGAAGCATGTGGCCAGCAGCTGGCCACCAGGGGAGCCCTTAACCATGCCATGTGGGGCGTGCCCAAGACCGGTGTGCCTTCCGCAAGGGTAAGAGAACAGGTATCAGATTAGAGCGCAGTGCATGTTCCATGGCTTGTGCACGCATCTGTTACAGGCCGAGTTTTACCTCAGGCGCATGGGCTGGGATCCTAGTCCCAGGTATGGCCTCAATACGGTGGCAATGCTCCCCTTCCAGAAATTGAGGGAGCATTTTCCGCTCACCGTGTGTATATGCTATCTTCTACGTATTCTTATAGCTTCCTTGAGTTGCGTCAGTGTCGGGAGTATTCATGACACCGCGCGAAACGTGTTTCCCGCCTTCGCACGCGCTGGTACGCAAAGCGGCCCGCAGCTAGCCTTCAGGTATCAGATAACAGTCAGAATCTAGGCTGGGGCTGTTGCTATTCTGCCTCGGTTACCGCAAGCTGAGCCAGCAGAATCCAGGGCAGGGCTGCTGCTGCGCCAAAGCCCTACGCGTGCGACATTAAGCGTGGACGTTTGTATGCAGGAGCAACATACGGCAAAGGGCCGTCAACCACGTCCAGCGTTCTCGGCCCGGTGCCTTGCTCCGCGTTCCCCAGGAGGGCGGTAGCCAAGGGCAGCGGCACGCTCCCCTTGGGTGGCCAGGCCGGCCTCATGGAGGGACCCGCAGCTGCCGGTGATAGCAGCGATGGCGGCGGCAACGGTGGCGGCGGCGCCCTGGACTGCTGGGGCGGCAATGGGGGGCACGGCGGCAGACGGAGCGGTGGCAGCGGCGGTGCAGCAGCTGCGCACGGCGCCAGCAGCCCCGAAGGCGGCAGCGCTGGTGGCAGCGGTCCTGCAGCGGGAAACGCAAGGGGTCTCGTTGCGACCGCAGGGGGGGTCGTGGTGACGGTTCAGGGCTTTATCCCCGTCCCGGGGGCTGCTAGGCCCTGGTTACCCGTACGTTGCAGCGTCGGCGAAAAGGTGCCTCTGACGGTGTACGGCAGGCTGTCCAACGGCTCCGTACAGCCGTACAACGTGACGCTGAGCATAATAGCAAGGAATTGGCGGCTGTCCGGCATCGTCCCCCTGGTCAACGCCATGAACATCTACAGGGGTGACAGGGTACGGCCGACGCAGGAGGAGGTGGTGACGGCGGGCGGCATGGGCGTGGTGGTGGAGAAGGTGGCGGGGCAGCAGCAGGGACAGCCGGGGCAGGGGCAGCAGCAGCAGCACCGCCGAAGACATGTCCGCACCGCAGTGCACATAGGTACGCCCAAGACGGTTACGGTAATGCTGAACTGGCACGTGCGCAGTGGGCATGGGCCTGCCATCTAAGGGCATCTAAGGGTATCTAAGGGTATCTAAGGGTATCTAAGGGTATCTAAGGGTATCCGTATTTCATGTTGCACTCCGTGGCCTACCCGTCTGTGCTCAGGCCACAGGGGGCCATTGTATACATCAGGATGTGACCTGCCGGAATGCATGTGCCTTAGCGCACAGGGCACTCCTTTCCTGGCATGCGCATGCAGGGAGCACAGCGGCTGGCCGCGGGGGTGGTGCCACCCTGCAAAGCACCAATGCAACAACGCAGTTCGAGGCAGTGCCGTAGTGTGTACCACAAGCAGTGCAACACACCGGGACAGATAGGTAGTTTGTTACAGCTTTATCATATCAAAGCGCTCAAGAAAACCCGCCACTTTGCCATGCCGCCCCCGCGCCCCCACCCCACCCCACCCACCCCACCCACCCCACCCCACCCGGCCCCAGAGCCTCCGCTGGACCCCTCCGGCCCCTCTGCCGGTCGTGTGGTGGTGTCCGCGGACCGGAGGTTTGATGGATCGTCAATACTACACGTCCCCAAGGCCGTTGTCCCATGCCTGGTGGACGAGACGCGCATTCAGGAGGCCAAGGCCGCTGCATGCGCCAACGGAGGCACAATCCCCAAGTACGTGGTCACCGTGTACGCACGCCGGGCAGGGGAGGACGGACCACCAATGGCATTCCAGGACGTCGCACTGGCACCAAGGCATCTCAACAGACGGGAAAACCTGGTTTGGTACCTCACTGGCCTGGGCCCCCTGCGGCAGCACCTGGGCCTGGGCCCCCGCTCCCCCGTGCGGCTGGTGCGTGAGGTGGGGCAGGACGGCAGGGTGAGGCTGGTGGTGGAGCCGAGGGGGGAGGGGAAGGGCGAGAGGCCGGTGAAGCGTGTGGAGGCGGAGGAGGACAGCGACGCCGGGGATGAGGACGAGCACGGGGTCCTGCTGCGGGGCGGGGGCGATACCAGCTGCGGCAGCGAGGCCGACGGGGAGTCCGAGCTTGCAGGGGGCAGCGGTGACAGCGAGGAGAGCTCTGACGGTGAGGCCACTGGCAGCGACGACCCTAACTGGGTACCCGGCAGGGGAGTCGGGCAGGGTGCTGAGGCAAGGGGGCGGGCGCAGCCTCAGCAGGAGCCACAACCGCAGCAGCAGCAGCAGCAGCAGCAGCAGCGGCAATCACCTGTACTACCGCAGTCGCCGTTGCAGCCAAAGCCTCCTCAGCAGCAGCCAGGGCCTGGTGGTGGCGGCGGCGGCGGGAACGATGCCGGGCAACCACAGCAGCAGCCCCAGCAGCAGGAGGAGAAGCAGCAGCCGCTGGGCACCGCCAACGGCCTTGGAGGGGGCGGTGCCGGGCCCTCGGGCGCTGTGGGGCCGGGGGCAGGCGAGGCGGGGCAGGAGCCATGGGGCGGGGAGGAGGGTCGGCCGGCCAAGAAGCGGCGGCTGGAGGTCGGGACAGAGCAAGCGGGGGAGCGGCTGACTGGGCAGCACGGTAAGGGTATCTGCAGAGTACCTGAGCCCGGCTTGCCGCCTCTCTGTTTTGCATGAGTTGACCAACAGCGGGTTTGAGTGGAGCATGCCAGGCGGCAGCTCACTCACAGCGTGCCCCTCTCCTTTGGTTGTGTTGACTGCTGTGACAGGCGCTGAGTGCCACTGACATTTCCCGTAACACCCCCTTCCCCTCGTTATTGCCACCTGCTGCAGGTGTTGCGGCGGAGGGCAGCGGCGGTGGCGTACTGGACGAAGGCCAGGGCGGCAACGACGGCGACCCGATCTACTCGGGCGTCGACCTGCTGCTGGCGGCGCTGGAGGGCAGCCGTGCTGCGCTGGCGGCGGCGGAGGCCCGGGCGGTGGCGCTGGCGGCGGACAAGACGGCGCTGGAGGGACAGCTGCAGGCGGCGAGGGTGCGAGCGGAGGCGGCGGAGACACGGCTGGGCAACGATAGGGAGGCTAAGGAGGCGGAGAGGGTGCGGGCGGAGGCGGCGGAGGCCCGGGCGGCGGCGCTGGCGGCGGACAAGGCGGCGCTGGAGGGGCAGCTGGCGGCGGAGAGGGCCAGGGCGGAGGCGGCGGAGGGGGAGAGGGAGGCAGCGCAGCAGCAGTCGGCTAGCGAGAGGGCAAAAGCGGCGCAGCAGGTAAAGAGGGAGAGGGAGCGGGCGGCGGCGGTGGACGCTCAGCTCCGTCGCGCGCGGGAGCATGTGGCTGGTGCGCTGAGGAGGGCGGGGGTGGCAGCTGGCGGGGGCCCGGCGGCGGTGCAGCCACACCCGCAGACGCCGCAAACGCCGGCCCAGCCGCTGCGGCCGCCGCAGCGGTAGCACAGCGAATGGGTGATGGCTGCGGGGCAGCGCCTGACTAGGCATGGCTGGGACTCCATGGTTGTATGTGGTGCTGAAGTCTGGTCCCGGGACTGGATGATGGGAGTTGCCCGGCCGGCGGGCATGCATACCGGCAGATAGGGCTCCGGGTGTCATGACACGGCGGCACCGGGGGTGGGGCAGCGGTGCAGGGATTGCTGCGTCCCGGTGAGTCCGTAAGGAAACGCCGAATCCGGTGAGCCAGGGGCAACGCGTCGGTCCGCCATGTGCAGGTCTAGCACAGGTCTCCTTTCTGCCGTGACGGCTTTGTGCGGACTGGTCTGGGGTCTTTTGGGGAGCAGAACTTTGGGATGGGGGTTTCAAGGGAGGGTCCAGGGGGTTTTAGTAGGTTCCTTTCGTGGGGCTCCGCGGGCGCAGTAGCGGTAGCAGTAGCAGCAGGGACACACTTGCATGTGGGCGGATCAGCCCGCTGTTGCACGGTGGTCACGTTGGTGTTAGTTGGAGCGGGGGGCTTTGCGCACGGTCAACGCCCCTTCCGCAGTATAGTGCAAGCAAGGGAAAGGAGCATCACAAGCAAAGCACTTGCTGCCCAAGCCTGAGGCATCCGATACTGCATGCTGCGTGGCATGACCGGGAAGGTGCGTTAACGGAGGAAGCGGGGTTGGAAGCGTGGGCAGCACCTAACCCGCATGCAGTGGCGTACGTCGGGGCAGCCGTGTCGGGAGCATGAGGAGCTGGTATTGCGGCTGTGGCCACTGAGGGTACAGCGCTGTAAGATGCGTGTGCATGCTGTCAAGCGCCTGCGTGTCACACCGCTACAGGACACTGTTGTGATTGGCCAGCGAGTGGAGGAGGTTTGGTCGGGCGCTGTAATGGGCAGTTGACGCGTGAGGGTATGGTGGTGATGGTGCAAGGACCCATACCGGCGCGAATGCTGGTGCGCGCGACTGGGCGGTGCGGACGGTGCGTGGGCGTGGGCGCGTGGCGAAGGGAGGACGTCGGCTCATGGCCAAATTTTTTGATGGTGAGCGCCGGAGGGGCAACAGCGTGCCACGGACAACTTGGCTGCTGGCGTAGCGCTGTACAGGCAGCAGGGGACCCTTGGTGCCGTGCCATGTCGCCGTCGTGCCACTACTGAAGGTGTGGCCTGCTCAAGCTGTACATCGTTCACATCACAATGGCCTGTGAGGGACCGGTATGTGTGGGGCCATGACCGGACCAGCGCTGCCATTACCGTTACCGTTACATAGCTTGCGTGTGGACTGAGTAGAGTCGTTGCGTTGGGAGTGGGGCCGCCGGCATACATTGGCGGAGCAGGTCGAAGTTGGTGTTTAAATGTCAATCACTTCTACCGCTATGTATTAACGTGGAATACTTGTGTGTTGCGCCCGGAGTTCCCGTGGCACGTGGCAGTTCCCATGCCGTGCGCCTCCCTGCGCCTCCGCAAGGATGCCTGATCAGCGGCACGGCAAGCAAGTGGACGGCACTGTTACGCGCTCTATAAAAATTCACGCAATCACATGACAGGAATGAGAACGTCAAACATCATTGACTGCTTCAGTGATCACAGGAAACAGGCCCCGGAACCAGACGCAGCGAAGTTCAGGGTTTGCCTCGACCAGCTCACAACGAGCCATTCCATTTGCAGCCTCTCCTCGCAACTGCACTCTTTCAGTGCCGTCAGATAACGCATGTAGGGTACACTTCGACGCTCAGACATGTGTCGGTAAGCTCTCATCTGCACCGCCTTCTTCGCTCTCAGCTTCGCGCGCGCTAGCTCGAGCGTACCCTGCAAGCCGCAACTAGCACACAGGTATGAATTGTGGCTGGCTGGACGCCTATGATAGTCTGTTCCCTGTTTCCGGCGCGCGGCGTTGGTTGGGCAGACCACTGTCGGCAACATTGCCTTGTTGCGTCCACGCCCACCGGACGCCTGGCACCACACTGTTGTCGGGCGGCGTAGTATTCCCTTTGTAGGAGAAGACCGACCTGCGTGCCTGTCACGGCAAGGCCTGTGATCACCACCTACCTTCGTCTCCGCCACTGCCGCTGCAGGGTGCGAGTGGAGCAGCGCTGTGGCGACTTCCCCTTTGGTAGGCAAGGCCCGAACGATGGAGGGCCCCGCACCGGCCATCAGCAGCAGCGGCAGAGGCGCCGGCGGCCGCAGCGCTGCCGGCAGCAGCCCGGCGGCAACGGGGCACGGGAGGCCAGCCAGCCACCGGTAACGGTGATGCAGCAGCGGGGGTCGTGGTGACGTACGGTCAAACTTGCTTGTCGATTCCGGCGGCTGCCAGGCACTGGTTCCTGCGCCACGAGAGTGATGACGGGGAAAAGGTGCCTGCGACGGTGCACGGCAGGCAACCAGACGGGTCCATGGAACAGTACAGTGTGACCGTGGTGACTTCCATTCAAGGCGGGCAGACGTGGCGGCTGAGCGGCACCACCTCCCTGGTTAAGGACCTGGGCATCCGCAAGGGCGACAGTGTGCGGCTGACGCAGGAGGAGGAGGCGGCAGCTACCGGCATGTGTCTGGTGGTGGACAAGGTGGCCGGGCAGCAGCAGGGGCAGGTGCAGGGGCAGAGGCTTGATCGCCCGGAAGTACGCACAGGTATGGTCCAGCCAATTACTGATGTGTTGTCATCTTTCCCTACGCCCACTAGTGGTGTAAGCTACCTGAGCCCACAGCCGGTGCAGTACGGTACATACCCGGTCCCTAATGCTCTCGCGCTACCAGCACGTGTGTACCGGCGCACACCTCATAGAGCATAGCTGCAGGCACGGGCATGCATGCGCAGCAGACAGCTAGCTGGTGCCACCTTCCATGCCGATGCTTGTGCGTGCGTACATACATGCGCCTTGCCCATCCGCAATCAAGCAAGCAGCTACGGTATACTCATCTGACGGCAGCAAGTGGCCATTTTGGTCAATGTATCCACCTCCTGTCCCGTTGCGGTCAGTTGCGGTTCCCAACGGGACCTACCTACCTAGTACCTACCACCGCGATCCTCTCCCCCCCACCCCCCACCCCCAGACCCCCCGCTGGGCCCCACCGGCTCCTCCGGCGGCCGTGTGGTGGTGTCCGGGTACCTCAAGTCGTCAATGCTGCCAATCACCAAAGACGTTGTCCTGTGCCTGCTGAAGGGGACGTGCATCACTGACGCCAGGGCCGCCGCCGTCAACAGGGGCACCATGCCAAACCTGGTGACGGTGTACGCGCGCTGGGCAGGGGAGGAGGGCCCGCCGGTGGCGTTCCCAGGCGTCACACTGACGCCAAGCCGCAACAATAGACGATGCAGCCTGACCTGGCACCTCTCCGGCCTCAGCCCGCTGTGCCAGCACCTGGGCCCGGCTCTTCCGTGCGGCGGGGGCGGGGGGGGGGGCGGGGGGGCAGGGTGAGGGGGGTGGGGGACCCCGGGGGGGGGGGGGGGGGGGGCGGGGCCGGGGGGAGGGAGGCGGAAGGGCAGAGGAGGGGGCAGTGGAGATGGAGGGCGAGGAGATGGAGGAGGGGGTGGGCGGGGGCGGGGAGGAGGAGGAGGAGGGGGACGGAGGGGGAGGGGAGGGGAAGAGGAGGAGGGGGTGGGGATGGGGGTGGGATGGGACGAGGAGGAGGAGGAGGAGGATGAGGAGGAGGATGGAGGAGGAGGAGGAGCAGGAGGACGAAGAGCTGTGGGAAGGAATGGACGGCAGAGGGGATGGCGGAACCGGACCTGGCAGCGAGATGGACGAGGTCTCTGAGCTTGGGGGTGGCGACGGTGAAGAGGGAGGCCCGGGCGGCATGGGCAGCAATGGCCCTGACTTTGCGCCTGGGGAGGAACAAGGGAAGGGCTCCTGGGGCAGCAAGCGCGGCCCGCCACAACCGCAGCCGCAACCAGTCATGCAGCAGCAACAGCAGCAGCAAGCTCAGGGCTTGGGGCCTTGCGTTGGCGGCAGCAGCAGCGGTGGGGACGGTGCCGGGGCCTCCGGTGCTGCAGGGCCGGAGGCAGGTGGGGTAGGGGAAGGGCCAGGGGGCGGGGGCGAGGGGCGGCCGGGCAAGCGGCGGCGGCTGGAGGTCGGGACGGAGCAAGCGGAGGAGCGGTCGGCGGCGGGACAGGATGGTGGGTGCTCAAAGGGTGTGGGCACCATGTCCTTCTTTAAGGCAGGGTGGTGGGTAACCAAAGCTTGTTGTCATGGTGTCTTTGTTGTAGGAATGGGTGCCGATGTTGGTGCACTGCAGTCCTCACAGTGCCTGCTTTGCCCAGGCACAGCCACATGCGGCCTCAACCGGCTTGCAAGCACGGACACGGAGTGACAGTACCAGTGCAGTAGGCTAGCTAGGTTGCCGAACCACGCCTGCTTTGCGCCAACCGTACGTAGGCGCTATTAAAACTGCAGCAGAACGGAACCGTGGCCTGAGCCTATGAACGTCGCGGTCCCCACCATGTCCACTGACCTCCACACGCCCACTCCGTGCTGCAGGCACAGCGGAGGCTGGCGAACCTGCGGCTGGAGCCGAGAAGCTCATGCGCCGTGGCACCGACCTGCTGCTGGCGGCGCTGGAGGGCAGCCGTGCTGCTCTGGCGGCGGCTGAGGCCCGGGCGGCGGCGCTGGCGGCGGACAAGGTGGCGCTGGAGGGGCAGCTGGCGGCGGAGAGGGGGCGGGCGGAGGCGGCAGAGAGGGAGAGGGCCAGGGCGGTGCAAGAGCTGGCGGCGGCCGCGGCTACGGCTCAGCACCTTGAGGCAGAAAGGGCTGCTGTGGCGCAGGAATTGGGGGCAGAGAGGGCTGCTGCGCCTGAGCGGCTGGCGGCGGAGGGGGCACGGGCCGACGCGGCGGAGTCGCAGCTCACGGGCGCCTGGCAGCACATGGCCGGGGTGCTGCAGCAGGCGGGGGTGCAGGTGGACGGGCGGGAGGGGGAGGTGCAGGCGCCGCACACACCCGCCAAGCCGCCGCAGGCCAGGCAGCGGTAGCGCGGCAGCAGTAGCGCCGCCAAGGTGGTCTCACTCTTACAGCTGCCACCACCTTTTCTCGGGTGGACGTTGCGTTTGTGCTCTGCGGCGGCCTGCCGGGGTTAGTGCCCGGCCAACATGCTGCATGACTGGGAGAGGGTGACAAGCGGCCGGGTGTGACTTGTCGGGTGTGGCACTGTCTGCAGCGCGGTTTAAGCACGTGCGTGATACACCACTACACGGCATTTTAGGGGTTGTGCAGCGCATGGGCGGTAGGGAGTTGAGTCAGGTAGATGCAGCAAGGGTCTGTGCGCACGTGGGGGTGCGATATGGCATCTTTGGCATCACGCTCTTGGCCACATCGGCGTAGGTGTGGCGTATGCGTGGCGGCCTCCCTGATCTTTGTTGGGGCTCCCACGCGTGCCCATGCATTTCGACTATCTATGGGCCCCCGCTGACATCCGGGGCAAGAGCGCCATGCATGCGCGTGATTTAGGCTAGTGGTGAAGGGGAGAACACTGGTCGAGCACGGGCGGGGCCACGGTGGGTGGCGGTGTGTCAAAGCGTGCTAGCCATGCCCTTGCAAGGATGTCTGGCACAGGGTCTGGCACTAGGGGCTGTGACACGTCGTACGGCCCCAGGGATACTTTACGTGATTTAAGCATGTATGCGGCTCAGCAATGTGGCCTTAGCAGGTGCCTGCATGGTACCGCATCCCTACCAGAGCGCACTTCCCTCCCTCGTACTAGATTCACGGCCTACACCAGGCATGTGCGCAAGTACAAGAGTTGTATAAATGCACTGCACAGTGCATACCTTTGTATGAGTATCGTGTGTCCCAGGAAGGAGGCCCAAAAGCGGTTGGGATGGCCTTGTAAACACCGCGCACCCTGGTCCAAGGCGATTGGGGACATGGAGCTGGGCCAACCTGGGGTCCTGGGCTCACCCGGTCCTGTGCACATGTGCCATCTTGAGACTGTGCAGTGCTCCGAAGTCCACATGCGTCAAATTTCAAGTGTCAAAAGTCATGGTTTCAGTACTACAGTAATGGGCCACTGGCCTGTCACAGGGGCGACCGGGTCAAGCTGCGTGGGGAGCACATGGGGAGCTCCCTTGCCTCGAGTTGCCAGGCTTCGTGTAGGATTCGTATATAATAAGTAATTAAGTTCTGGTTAACAACACCGTCTGTTAACGCAAAAACCTTACAGACGGTTACTGTGCTGAGCTCGCCGCTCCAGCGTCGCGCCCCTATAAAGCAAGCATGCCTGTCATCTATACACATAAGCCTTAATTATATCTCATGGCATCGCATATTGGGTTGTCGAGAACCGTGTAGGCAGGCATGCCGTTTGCCGACGTCTATTGCTGAGGTAAGCGAGCTGCCACGTCGAGGAATCCCATTTTGGTGGCACTGTCGGAACGCAGGAGTACGCTTTGTCGGTGCCATGACAGGAGTGGCCAGCACCATTCCTTTGACGTTTGATCCCGCATGACTGCCCCGTGGCTCGCGCCGCAGTCAAGATGAAGCGCACAGGACGAACCAGCAGAACAGAGGCGTCGGGGGGCAAACGTGGTAGCACTTCCGCCAGCTCCAGGCAGGCGGATGGCGGTCATGGCGCCCTGGGGAAGGGAGGGCGCGTAGCACCACAGGACCGCGCTGGCCTCGTTCAGCGCCAGAAGGTTCCCGCTGGCGGAGCGGGTGGTCGGGCTAGCGGCGGCGGGGGCGGTCCTGGGCATGAGGGGCGCGCACGGAACGGAGCTGGGGGCCGCAGCGGCACCGGTGGAGGCGTCGGCAGTGGCGGCGACGGCGGCAACGGCAAGAGCAGCAGCGGTGACAAGAGCGGCGGTGTAGCCCCCGGCAATGCGCACGCGGCGGGGCTTGCCGGCGGCGGCAGTGTAAGCGGCAGCGGCCCGGCAGCGGGGAGTGGAGGGACGGCTGCTGGTGGTGGTGGTGATGCCGCGGGCGACTTCACAACGTACAGCGTCGGCTGCGAGGTGCCGGCGGCGGCCAGGCCATGGCTCAGCGCACACCACCGTACGGCAGGGCAGTCGTCCGTGACGGTGTACGGCAGGGCCCCTGACGGGACCGTGAGCCCGTACACCGTGATCCTCACGTCAGACTGGCGACTGACGGGAACGGGGCACCTGGCCGCGGACTTGGGCATTCGGAGGGGCGACGTGCTGCGCTTCCGGAGGGAGATGGTGGCGGCGGCTGGCTCAGGGGCAGCGGGGGCCGACATGGGGGTGGTAGTCGAAAAGGCGGCTGGGCTGCCAAAGCAGGAAGAGCAGGAGCAGCAGGAGCAGGAGCAGCAGGATGGCGTTGAGCGTGCCCCCCGCACCGAGGTACACGTAGGTAAGGGAGCCGCATGTGACCGCTGCGCTGCCGCTTCGGATGTTGAAAGGATACGTACTGCTTCAGCCAACGGCACAGCAAGGTGTCTGCGACATGACGGGCACCTGCACATCAGCCCCTCTCTGCACCGTTACCCGGCGGCGAAGCTGGGTAGCGGGAAGCCGGGTTCACTTTGTGCGGGTCTCGTTGGTCGCCTAACCTCGTCGATTCCTACGGCAGTGCCGGCAGTGCTCATGCAGCTGTGCCCCTCTGTGCTGCCATGCCACCCTTGCCAGGCCCCTTGGTCGACCTCGCCGGCCCCGCCGCCGGCCGCATCGTGGTGTCCGACGAGCACAAGTTCCACGACGGAGGCACAACCATCGTGCTGCGCAGGCACGTGGTTCCGCACCTCCTGGGCGCGGCGCACATTGAGCAGGCGATGGCGGAAGCTGCCAGCGACGGGGGCTGTACTCAGCAGTACGTGGTCACGGTGTACGCGCGCTGGCCAGGGGAAGCTGGCCTGCCGTTGGCGTTCAGCGACGTCCACCTGACGCCGTGCGGCAGGGGGACCTCATGCCCGACGTGGCTCCTGACCTGCCTGCGCCCGCTCCATGGCTACCTGGAGCTGCCCCCCCGCGCCCCCGTGCGGCTGGTGCGTGAGGTAGGGCAGGACGGCAGGGTGAGGCTTGTGGTGGAGCATCGGCAGGGCGGTAGGCGGGGGAAGCGAAAGGAGGTGACGGCGCAGGGGATGGGGCCTGCTGCGCAGGGGGCGGAGGGTGGTGAGGCACGTGGCGGGGGCGGCAACGCTAGCAGTGGGGAGGAGGACGTCTTTGGGACCAAGGCGGATGGCGATGGAGAGCAGAATATGGAGCCCAGTGACGGAGGCGGCCGGAGACGGGCGGGTACCGGTACCCCTGATGGGGTGGCCAGGGAGGCGGAGGGGAAAGGCATCCAGGGCACTGGACTGGGGAACCCGGAGCAGCGGCGTGGGCCAGGCGGAGGAGGCGGCGCTGGGCTCCCTGGAGCGCTGGCGGCTGAGGGGGCGCGTGAGGACGCGGGGAGTGCAGGAGTGGTGCGGCCCTGCAAGCGGCAGCGGCTGGGAGCGCCTGCGGGGCTGGACGACGGCGCCGCCGAAGGTGGGCGACTCTCGAGGGCTCAGCTGTGTAAGGCAAGCCCAGCAGCATGGCAAGTTGACACGACCCAACGGTTTGAGCGGGGTGGGCTTGCGAGGCAAGTGGGTTGCCAAGGCATGCGGCCGTGACGGAGCTCAGTGCATCCTAAGCAAGTAGGGCCCTTAGGTACCCTCCCTGGTACTGCAACACACGAGGCATGCAGCCTTAATGAGGCTCTCTGCACTCCGCACAAATAGGGCCCTTAGATGCCCTTCCTGGTACAGTACCGCAAACTACAAGCACAACAGGCATGGTGCCATGCTGCTTCGGTCGTTGCACTTCAGGTGCGGCCGAGGGCGAGGACGTGCAGGCCGCCCAGCGGCATGGGCCCATGGACGCCCGGGACCCGGCTCCGCAGCAGGGGGCCATAGGGGCCCAGGATGAGCGGATGCTCGACATGCTGGAAGCACACGTGGAGGGCACCAAGGGGGCCCTGCAGCATGCGCAGGCTAAGGCGGCAACGCTGGCGGCGGACAAGGCGGCGCTGGAGGGGCAGCTGGCGGCGGAGAGGGACAGGGCGGAGGCGGCGGAGGGACGGTTCCGCCGTGCCCAGGAGCACCTAGCCGGTGTGCTGCGGGGCCTAGGGCTGCCTGTTGAGGGTGCAACGGGGCACGGACAGCAGTTGCCGTCGCCACATACAGGGCAAGAGCTGCAGCAGCACATGGGCGCTGGCGGGGACGGCGCCGGGCCCTCTGGCGCTGTGGGGCCGGTGGCAGGCGGGCTGGGGCTGGGGCCGGAGGCCGGGAAGGAAGGACGGGCGGACGGGCGACGGCTGGGGCTCGGGACCGAGATGACCGCGGAGCGGCCGGCGGCGGCCCAGCACGGTGCGTGTTTGCAGTACCTGCCCGGCTGCAGTGGTATGCTGCTACATTGTGCTGGTTCGGTAGTATGGCATGCAGTCTAGGTCAACACGACGCAGTCAAGTGTGACATTCCTGTGGCAATCCTCTCCCAGTCGATAAGTGCGGTTTCCCCCGCCCGGTGCCTTGCGCTGCAAGTTGGGGCGCTAGCTGAAACACAGAAGGGTGGCGTGGTCTCTTTGTTTGCCTCCCCCCTTCAGGCGCGACAGAGGGTGAGGACGTGCACCCCGCTCCTCAGCAGCAGGAGACTGGCGCGGAGGAGGAGCGAATGCGCTGCCACACCGACATGCTGGCGGCACACGTGGAGAGCACCCAGGGGGCGCTGGCGGCGGCTCAGGCCCGGGCGGCAGCGCTGGAGGGGCAGCTGGCGGCGGAGAGGGCAAAAGCGGCGCAGCAGCTAGAGCGGGAGAGGGAGCGGGCAGACGCGGCGGAGGGGCAGTTACACCGCACTCAGGAGCGCCTGTCCGGTCTGCTGCGGCGCGTGGGGCTGCCCGCAGAGGGGCCGGCGGGGCAGCCGCCTCTCCTGCAGCAGCAGCCCCCTGCGCAGCCGCGTACGCCGGTCCAGCCGTCACTGTAGCGAGGGCAGCATTTATGCGGAGAAGTTGCAACCTCCGCTTTCGCCTGTGAGCCGCTGATACGGGGTCGCAAGGTGTGGGGGGCGGGAGCAACACCCCTTCTGCAATACCAGGGAAAAGGCACGCGGTATGGTCTTTGGTTGAGGGACGCGGTGCGATGGGCAGGGTTTGCCACCATAGATGTCACACACTGATACCTGCCACCATAGCCACCTCCGGTAGCCAGTGCGGTCGAGGTTTGCCGTGGCCTGCCGGGGTGGAGGCGTGGGCAGCACCCTGGCCCGCTGCGGCGTATGGCTGGGAGGGTGCGTGGGGTGGTGGGGAGCACGCATCGGGGGATGCCACAGCGGCCAGGCGTGGTCATTGCCGTAGCGTGGTGGGCTGCTGTTGTATGGGGCTTAGGGGCGTGCTACACCACCACACTGCTTGGCTACCCACGGGCGGTAGAGAGTTCAGTTGTTAGGATTGAGGGGCAGTTGGCGCGTGGGGTTGGGATGGTGAAAGGGGCGGCCCTGGTTGGTACCAATGTTGGCGTGGACGCAAGTGCGAGCACCTTGGTAGGCGTGACCGACAAAGGATGTCGTGGGCTTGCGGTAAGCTAGCTATCTTGGCATGCTGTGCGCCAGAGGGGTGTTGCAGCAGGGGCATAAGAGTCCCTCGGAGAACGGTTGCTGGGCGCAGCGTCGTGCCGCTGTCGTGTGGCCACACCACGAATGTAACATAAAATGCCAAAAAATGCCCGCCAGCTACCGTACGTTTCCACGTTGACCGTCGCTTTCGATGGAGTTACCTGCGTGTGTGGGACCAGGATGGTATCAGCACTACCAACTACGGTACAACACGGCCATGCTCACTGCTACCGTATTGTAGCAAGGCTTCTATCTTCTTTCAAACTTTCGAAACTTTGGCAAAATTGGGGAATTTTGATGAAACGGAGACACCCTTCGGGCAGAGAGATTTCGAAAAAAGGGGCGTCATTTTGACCCCGTTCCATGACTTGCGGGTCAGAATCCGCCCGTAGGGCGGAAATTTTACGAAAAGCTGCGAAAAGGATGCAAAATTCTGAGGCCTTTTCAGAACTCCGTGTTAATAGCCCTCCAGGAAGATGGAAGCCTTGTATTGTAGCCGTCATCGTTACCGTCGCTTCGCTCCAAGCGAAAGTCCCTGATCCAGGACTCGCACACAAGTTGTGTGCGAGTCCTGGATCAGGGACTTGGGGGAGTGGGGGCAGGGTTTGAAACACGAAGCACAGCGCTGCCACCGTGTACGTCTGTAGCATGGAACGTGCCACCTCTGACTTTTGACACAGCTTACGTCATGCGGTGCACGGTACTTACACTAATCTTGGACCCCTGAGAGATTCATGGGGGACCGCCACCACCGCGTGCGCCACTTGGCACGCTGCAGTGCGCCTGAGCGAGGGATTATTACGCGTTCCCAGTGACCTTGCGCATTAGGACTTGCGAGCTGCCATATGTTGATTAGCGATTTGCAGCCGTTTCCGCAAGCAAGTCAAGTACGAAGTCCAGGTGCAGCGTTCGTCCAAGGTTCGCCCTGACGGTCTCAACTCAACCGTCCAAAGGCAGTCGCTCAATTCTATTTTCCTGCGCCTAGGCCTTCACTATAGTCGTGCTGCATCAAACCCAGCTCTCGGATCTGTGTCGAGACAGGCAGCTCTGCAAAGCTTTCCGCACCCTCACCAGCTACGCGCGCGCTGGCTTAGAGCATATCGTGCCAACCGCAAATAGAATACAGGTGCGAATTAACAGTTGACTGACTGCGAGTGTCAGTGCCTCGTTGCGTTGTTGCGGCAGTGCTCGCTGTCGGTGGTTGGCGCTGCGTCCACGCCCACATCTGACGCCTGGCACCACACTGCCGTCTTAAACAACCTGCAATACTCTCATCCGGACGAAAAGATCTCCCTGCGTGCCTGTTACAGCACGTGCGTAACGCCACCGCCCTCCGCCTCCGCCACTGCCGTTGCAGGGTGCGCGTGGTGCAGGGCGGCAGCGGTACCGTTGGGCAGGCAAGGCCAGCTGAATGGAGGGCCCCGCACCGGCTGACAGTGGTACCGGTGCCGGAGGCGGCGGCGGCTGCATCGCTGCCGGAAGCGGCCCGGCGGCAGCGGGGCAGGGGGCAATGGCCAGGGGCGGTGGCTCCGCCGCAGTGGGCGTCGTGGTACCGTATAGGGGTGCATTGTCGGTCCCGGCGGCTGCCAGGCCCTGGTTCCCCGCAAGCAGCAGCAAAGGTGGGGGTAAGCTCCATGTGACGGTGTACGGCAGGCGGCCGGACGGCTCCGTCAAGCCGCATGATGTCATACTGCATGTTGACCAGCGGCGGCGGGAATGGTGGCTTTCCGGCATCGTGCCCCTGGTCAACCACCTGGACGTGCACAAGGGGGACAGGGTGCGGCTGACGCGGGAGGTGGTGGCGGCGGCCGGCGCGGCAGCGGGTGGCATGGGCGTGGTTGTGGAGAAGGTGGCGGGGGAGCAGCAGCAGCAGGGGCAGCAGGAGGGGCTGCAGCAGCACCGGCGAAGGCATGTCCGCACCGCAATGCACATAGGTACGCCCAAGCCGATCATGGTACGACCGCACTGGAATGCTTGCCTAAGCATGGGCACGAAGCGTGTGGGTGCTTCATGGTGCATTTTGTGCCCCGCCAGTCTGTGCTCATGGCACAGCAGGGAGTCGGCGCATGCTTGAAAAGGAGTTTGGTAAGGAGTATGCAGAAAACATGTTACATAGTGCACGGGCGCTCTGCTCCTGGCATGCGCATGGGAGCACGGCAACACCCCAATGCTTATACAGCAATTACGAAATTAGACACCACCGAGCTCACGCACAGATAGCAAAAGTCAAGATAACATGCATGCAGGTCTAGGCTTGGCCTAGGAAACGTGGGACCTACGGGGCCTATGGCCCACCAGTCTGTGCCCAGGGCACAGGAAGTCGGTGCAAACTACCTAAAGCTGGGTTAGCAATGTGCAGGTAAGCATAAGGGGCGCTGCTGCTTCTTTCGTCACATGTAAGGAGCACGGCCGGCAAGTGGCGCCTTGGGCCTTGTCATGTAGATTAATGGAGGTCCCCTCCAGTACGTACCTTATTCCTGGTGGTGGAAGGACATTATGCATATGCATAAAACCCTTTGCGAATCCATCCTGTCCCGCTGCCAATTACATTTGTACCTACCTAGCCACCCCCGCCTCCCCCTCCCCCTCCCTCGCCCCCAGACCCCCCGCTGAACCCATCCGGCCCCTCCGCCGGCTGCGCGGTGGTGTCCGGGGACAGGAAGTTCAACAAATCTTCAGTACTGTTCATTACCATGGAAGTAGTTCTGTGCTTGGTGGGAGACGCGCAAGTCCAGGAGGCGAAGGCCGCAGCTGCAAACGGTGATGGCACCACCCCCAAGTACCTGGCTGGTGACTGTGTACGCGCGCCGGGCAGGGGAGGGCGGACCGCCGGTGGCGTTCCAGGGCGTCTCACTGACGTCGGCGCGCAGCAGCGATGGACACCTTCACTGGTCCCTCACCGGCCTGGGCCCTCTGCGCCAGCACCTGGGCCTGCCCCCCAGCTCCCCCGTGCGGCTGGTGCGTGAGGTGGGGCAGGACGGCAGGGTGAGGCTGGTGGTGGAGCCCAGGGTGGAAGAGGGGGAGGGAGGGGGAATGAGGCGGAAGGGCAAAGCTAAGGGCAAGGGCAAGCGGCCGGCGGAGCGGGCGGAGGAGAGTGACGCGGAGGAGGAGGACGGTGGCGGTGGTGGCGGTGGCAGCAGCAGCTCTGGGGGTTCGGAGGCTGCGTGGGGCAGCGATGACGACGACGACGAGGAAAGCACCAGCTCCGACGGTGGAGGCAGCGGCGGCGGCGACTCTGACTTGACGCCTGGGGGAGGAGGGAGGCAGGGCGCCCGGGGCGGCAAGCGCCTTCAAGCGAAGCAGCCACAACTACAACCGCCACAGCCGCAGCTGCAGCTGCCGCAACCATCGCCACCGCAGGAGGCCTCACAATCGGCCCCAGAACCGCACCAGCAGCACCACCACCACCTGCAGCACGGGCATCCGCACCAGCCCCAGGCACCACCACAGCCATGGCAGCTGCCGCGCGCGCAATCGCAGCCACAGGCGCCACAGCAGCATCGCTATAAGCAGCAGCCGCGGCACCAGCAGCAACAGCAGCCGGGGCTTGGTGGTGGCGGGGACGGCGGCGGGCGCTCCGGCGCTGCAGGGCTGAGGGCGGGCGGAGCAGGGGCGTGGTCCGGGGCCGGGGGGAAGCGGCAGGGCAAGCGGCGGCGGCTGGATACGGGCGAAGAGCAAGAGGAGGAGCACATGGCAGCGGGCAAAGATGGTAGGCGAATGCATATCGTGTCTTTATAGCGGTTTTGGTCTACCTAAAGGGCATGAACTTGAAAACGGCATTGCTGTACTGCAGTACTGGTGGGCTTGAGTTGCTGCCCTCCACTGCCCGTGCTTGCCCTGTTCGTCAGCGCCACCGTTTACGCCATGTGGGTAACGTGCGTGATAGTGTAGTAGGTATGGCACCCAATGCAGCCGTTTACCATATCTGGACTGGGGCCAGCGCACGGCGTAAAGGCAAGGCGCCAGGCTCTCTTACGTATGACAGCTGCGAAGGCCCCATGGCAAAAGTAGACGAGCTAAGTCACCCTGCGCACACCCGTTGCTGCAGGTCCGTCAGGCAGCGGCGGTGGGCCGCACCCCGTTCCTCAGCTGGCGGCGGCGGTGGGTGCGGGGGAGGCCATGGACCCGGGGGAGGCCCTCATGCGCCGTGGCATTGACATGCTGGCGGAGCACATGGAGGGCAGCAAGACAGCCCTGGCGGTGGCTGATGCCCGGGCGGCGGCGCTGGCGGCGGACAAGGCGGCGCTGGAGGGGCAGCTGGGCAGGGAGAGGGCGCGGGCGGAGGCAGCGGAGGCGCGGTTCGGCCGCGCCCGGCAGCACCTGGCCGGTGTGCTGCGGGGCTTGGGGCTGCCCGCAGAGGGGCCAGGGGGGCCGAAGCAGCAACAGCAACACCAGGCGCTGGTGGGCGCTGGCGGCGGCGGCGAGGGCAGCGGGGGCGGCGCCGGGCCCTCCGCTGCAGTGGGGCCAGGGGCGGGCGGGGCGGGGGACGAAGGGCTTGGCGGTGCTGGGGAGCGCGGGCAGCTGGGCAAGTGGCGGCGGCAACTGGAGACCAGTGCAGATCAGGAGCGGCCGGCAGGCCAACACGGTACGTGCTTGCGTGCACCGAGTAGTACTGCACATGGGCACAGGCAGCATTGTCGTACACCGTCAGTAAACCACTCTGTTGCAGTCACATCTGCTGTTTATGCTTAAATTGTAACCCGTTGGCTGACGTTGGCACAGTTGCGGCACGTCCGGTCCGTGGCGAGCTAGGGCACGGGAGCAATGTGTTACAAAGTTGTTCCCCTGCTGCAGGCTGCTTGGCGGATGCGGCGACCCGGCCTGTGCCCCATGCGTCCATGGCCGCGGATGAGGAGCTGATGCGCTTCAACACCGACACGCTGGCGGCACACGTGGAGAGCAGCAGGGCGGCAGTGGGGCAGGTGGAAGCCCGGGCGGCGGCGCTGGCGACGGACAAGCGGCGCTGGAGGGGCAGCTGGCGGCGGAGAGAGCCAGGGCGGAGGCAGCGGAGGCGCGGTTCGGCCGCGCCCGTGAGCACCTGGCCGGTGTGCTGCGGCGCTTGGGGCTGCCCGCGGAAGTGCCAGCGGGGCTGCAGTCAGCGCCGCCTCTTCTGCAGCAGCAGCAGCAGCAGCCCCCGGCGCAGCCGCGGACGCCGGCCCAGCAGCCGCCGCAGCGGCAACCGTAGCGCTAAGGACTCACAGGCTCTGCCTGCGCCTCTGGGTGGCTGAGGTTGCTGTGCAGAGCACGACCGATGATGGTTGTGGCGGCGGTCGGTTGTGGGCGCCAGCAATGCCCCTTCCACAGGGCAAGCAAGGGGAAAGGCGTGTTGGGAGCAAATCACTGCCGCCCAAGCCTGCTGTATGGGTGTTTGTGGCATAGTGGGAAACGTTGAGATCAGGGGAGCTCCCCTGGTTGAGATCGGCACGCCGGCTCATTGATGGCACAGAGCCGTGTCCATGCTGCTGTGGCTGCTGCATGGGGCAAGGTGTCCTGTGGTCAGCTGTCCGCTCTGGTCCGCTGATTGGTGGAGCGTTAGTGGCCGAGCCGCAGGCAGGTGGTGGTTGCGGTGTGGGCTGTGCTGGAGGCGAGGTGCCCCAGAGGTAACGGATGGCGGTGCTCCGAGGCGCGCTGGGCAGGGGAGACCTTGCAATTGCACGCTGCTGGCATGAGGAGTACGGCATGAAGCTGTCACCCTGCGTGCTGTGTGAAGCGACCATGAGCCGCTGCGAGGCGCTGATGAAGTGGGTGGCGGCGGTCACTGGCGGCTGCCCTGGTACGGGGCGATGCGACGGTACCGGTACCAAGTGGAATGGGACCCGTACCGGTACCCGTACCGCAGCCGCTGGGAAGATCGCCAGCATGAGGTGCCTGAGGCGGCTCAGGGTGGCCGGTGGTGCTGAGACGCTGTGCAAAGCGGGCGCGGCCCTGCTCCGCTGACGGCGCCTGGATGCTGCCGTGATGGGTTGGGGGGCGCACCCAGCAGCAGGCAGGTGGGCTGGACGCTGGAAGAGGCTGGCCGTGCGGGAAGATCGAGTGAGGTGGTGGCCTGGGCGCTTGGCTGCAGGGCCTGGTGAGGAGACTGGCGTTGATGGCCTGGGGGTGCGGGGGGCCTGGGGGCCTGGGGGTAGCGGTTGGCAGCAGGCTGCTGAGGAGGCGGGGGCGGGGGGCTGTGGGGGTGACTGGGGGAGGGTCAGTTTTGTGGGGCATGCACTTACATTGTAAGGGTGCGGCTGGTGTGGGGTGTAGGGCACAGTGTGAGGGGGTGCCAGCGAGTGAGAAGGGCCATACAGGTAGTGACCACGCACGTCATGCCAAGCTCTGTTGCATCCTTGCTTAGCGCCACGAGTCCAAGAGGCAGAGTTGTGGTACTGAAGAGGGACTTTGGCTAGGGGACACAACGTGTAAGGCACTCAGCGTGTGGCAGGTCTGCAGGGTTGTGTTGCCGTTACCGGTTACCGTTACTGTGTGTGGGTCGTGGACCAGTGACTGGGTGGCGCGTTGCGTTGGGGGTGCGGTTGTGGCGGCATGTGTTGCTTAAGTTGCATGGCACCGCGGCACATGCGGCGTGAGCGTATCTCCAAAACACAGCACACATACGCAGCGACCAAACGACCTGCAAAAGCTGGGGGCCTCGGCGACCGCCGCCTTGGTGCCACGTGCCATGCCACGGCACGCCTGGGCACGCTCGCTGTGGGCCGGAGCAAGGAAGCACTCGCGGCACGACGGTACACTTTCATGGATTGTTTTATGCAACCCACTTATTGTACATGTGCAACCATTATGGATGCATGCAAGGACTGCCATGTACAACTGAGTGCTGACCGTCTCGGGAGGAGGAAGTCTCGGAGCCTTATACTGGAAGTCCAAGGCATCGCCTCAACCAGCAGGCCATAACTGGCCAATACCATGGCAGGCTTTCAGCGCAAATTGAGGCACCCAGGTTCTCCCTACAGCGCCATATACTGTTCGTAATGCGCAGATCGGTGTCGGAGGTGTTTGCGCCCTCTGCGTGCGCTTGGCTCGGAGCATAGCCTGCAAGCCAGGTTTCAAAAACAGGTATGGAAAGAAAGTATGCTGTCATGGCAGGTGTTATGCTGTATCAGGCGTGCCGCGTTCGTTGGCAAGTCGCTCTTTGACGGCAACAAGATGCTGCGGCATCCACGCTTACTTCAAGCAGTGCTGACGAATGACAGGACTGTCATCTGGGATGTGCAGTACTTGCTTGGGGACAGGCTCCATCTTCGTGGTGGTCCCAACACGGTTTGCATAGGCCTGTACCAATCACCTCCCTCCGCCTCCGCCATCGCCACCGCCGCTGCAGGGTGCGATTGGTGCAAGGCTGCAGCGAGACATCCTAGATCAGGCAAGGCCCTACAATAATGGAGGCCCCCGCACCGGCCGCCGGTGGCAGCGGCGGAGGCGCCGGCGGCTGCAATGCTGCCGGCAGCGGCACGGCGGCAGTAAGGCACGGAGGGGAAGCCAATGGTAACCGTGCTGCCGAGGACAGGATCGAGGTCACGTATCGGAACTGCGTACCAGTCCCAGCGCCTGCCAGGCACTGGATCCCGCGCTGTACTAGTGGGGAGAAGACCGCCGTGCCTGTCACAGTGTACGGCAGGCCGCCGGACGGCTCCGTCAGGCCGCACAGCGTCACACTGCATGTTCGACAGCAGCGTGGATGGTGGCTGGGCGGTGTCCTCGCCCTGCTCAGTGACCTGGACGTGCACAAGGGCGACAGGGTTCGGCTGACGAGGGAGGAGGTGGCGGCAGCAGGCCCTGGGGGCGCAGCAGCCGGTGCCGTCATGGGCGTGGTGGTGACGAAGGTGGCGGTGCCGCAGGAGCAGCGGCAGCAGCAGGGGCGGCAGGAGAAGCAGCATCGGCGTCGGCGGAGGCGTGTCCGCACGGCAGTGCACATAGGTACACTGAGACAATTACTAGTTATGCCGTACAGGCGTGTTTGCCGTAGGCTGGCAAAAGCAAGTGCAGGTTATCGTGCTTGCTGCACGTGAGCTAGCACGTTCTCAGCGCAGAGAGACACCGATGATGGCCTGTTTGGCGCTCTCGTGGCCAGGACATGAGCACCGGTGGGTGTGCAGAGAATGCAGCTGCAGGCAGCGGTACGCACAGGCAGACCGCTGGCGCTGTTGACATTACCGGAACGCACACAAATGCACTTTGTTGGCCAAAGCGGTTACTGACGAGAACCGAATAACAGAAAGCTACGTACTTCCAGTAACCAGCTTTATGTAACGGTATGTCCTTCCCATAGCGTTGCCACACCCAAGCAACAAGATGAACCTGAACAGCTTGTGCCCCTCCCCCTTCCCCTTGCCCCCACTGCCAGACCCCCCGCTGGACCCCACTGGCCCCTCCGCCAGCCGAGAGGTGGTGTCCGGGGACCGGAGGTTGCAGGACGCATCAGTACTCAACATTACAACGGACGCGGTTCTGTGCTTGGTGGGAGACGCGCAAGTCCAGGAGGCGAAGGCCGCAGCGGCAAGCGAGGATGGCACCACCCCCAAGTACCTGGTGACGGTGTACGCGCGCCGGGCAGGGGAGGACGGGCCGCCGGTGCCGTTCCAGGCGGTACCGCTGACGCCGTCGCCTGCGGGCCACGGAACCATGTCCTGGTACCTCTCCGGCCTGGGCCCTCTTCACCAGCACCTGGGCCTGGCCCCCCGCTCCCCCGTGCGGCTGGTGCGTGAGGTGGGGCAGGACGGCAGGGTGAGGCTGGTGCTGGAGCCCAGGGGGGGAAGGAAAGGGAGGGGGCGAGGGCGGGGAGGGCAAAAGCAAGGGCAAAGCTAAGGGCAAGAGGCCGGCGGAGCGGACAGAGAAGAGTGACGCGGAGGAGGAGGACGGTGGCGATGGTGGCGGTGGCGGCAGCAGCTCCGAGAGCTCAGAGCCTGGGAGCAGCGTTGTTGGCGAGGGGGCAAGCACCAGCTCCGACGATGAGGGCAGTCGCGGCGACCGTTCTGACTTGACGCCTGGGGGAGGAGGGAGGCAGGGTGCCCGGGGCGCCAAGCGGCTTCAGGCGAAGCAGCCACAACCGCAGCCACAGGTGTCGCAGCCGCCACAGCAGCAGCCGGAGCATCACAAGCAGCAACCGCAGCCGGGGCCTGGTGGTGGCGGGGACGGCAGCGGGCCTTCCGGTGCTACAGGGCCGAGGGCGGGTGGGGCGGGGCAGGGGCCGGGGGGCGGGGGAGAGGGGCGACCGGGCAAGCGGCGGCGGCCAGAGGAACCTCTTGAGCTGCGAGCGGAGCTGCCAGCGGTGGGCCAAGACGGTAGGTTAGTATCCCCCTATAGGAATTTACATTGGTAACAGTATAGCTACTGGTGGGCTTGAGTTCTTGCCCTCGCGTTATGTGTGCGTTCGCTGCTCGTGCTTGCCCTACCCTTCAGCGTCACAGTGCATACCATGGGGATCACATGCGTGCTAGTGCAACAAACATGGCCCCTAGTACCCCCGTTAGCCAAACCTGATGGGGGTGGGGGCGCACGGCATGATAGCTAGGCTCTGGGCTTCTGGTGAATGATTGCTGCAAAGCCCCTTGGCAGAAACAGACTACGTAGACGCGCTTATGACCAACCTAGAGCCCCCCTTGGCAGAAGCAGACAAGTAGTCCTCCCTGCTCACACCCTTGAGGCTCGTCAGGCAGCGGCGGTGGGCCGCACCCCGTTCCTCAGCCGGCGGCGGCGGTGGGTGCGGGGGAGGCGGTGGACCCGGACGGGGTGGTGGACCCGGAGGAGGCCCTCGTGCGCCGTGGCATAGACCTGCTGGCGGAGCACTTGGAGGGCAGCAGGGCGGCGCTGGCGGCAGCTGAGGCCCGGGCGGCGGCGCTGCAGGGTGAGAAGGCGACGCTGGAGAGGCAATTGGGCAGGGAGAGCGCGCGGGCGGAGGCGGCGGAGGGACGGTTCCGCCGCGCCCATGAACACCTGACCGGTGTGCTGCGACGCTTGGGGCTGCCGGTTGACATTGCAGCGGGGCCGAATCAGCAACAGCAGGCGCTGATCGGCGGTGGAGGCGGCGGCGAGGGCAGTGGGGGCGGCGCTGGGCCCTCCGGTGCTGTGGGGCCGGGTGCGGGCGGGGCGGGGGACGGGGGGCTTGGCGGTGCTGGGGAGCGCGGGCAGCTGGGCGAGCGGCGGCGGCAGCTGGAGACCAGTGCACATCAGGAGCGGCCGGCATGCCAACACGGTACGTATTTGCATGCACCGAGAAGTACTGCACATGGGCACAGGCAGCAGTGTCGTACACCATCAGTAGAACACACTGTTCCAGTCAAATTGACGGCTTATGCTCAAATTGTAACCTGTTGGCTGACGTTGGCACAGTTGCTGCACGCCCGGTCCGTGGCGAGCTAGGGCACTGGAGCAATATGTTACAAAAGTTGCCACTTCTCTTCCCTTCCTGCAGGCGGCTTGGCGGATGCGGCCACCCGGCCAATGCTTGAGGCCGCCATGGACACGGATGAGGAGGTGGTGCGCTTCCACACCGACACGCTGGCGGCGCACGTGGAGAGCAGCAGGGGGGCGATGGAGCAGGCGGAGGCCAAGGCGGCGGCGCTGGCGGGGCAGCTGGATACCCTGAAGGAGCAGCTAGAGCGCGCGAGGCAGCGGGCGGAGGCGGCGGAGGGGCGGTTCCGCCGCACCAGTGAGCACCTGGCTGGTGTGCTGCGGCGCCTGGGGCTGCCCGCGGAGGGTGCAGCGGGGCAGGAGCAGCGGTTGCCGCCACAGCAGCAGCCCCCATCACAGCCGCGGACCCCGGCCCAGCGCCCGCAACAGCGGCAGGCATAGCGCAGGAGACTGCCAACCTCCAGCTCCACCTGTGTGTAGCTGAGGTTGCTGTCACGTCATGATGGTGTCTGTGGGGGCGGTGGGCTGTGTGCGCGAGCGACGCCCCTTCCGCAGTACAGGGAAAGCCAGACGAAGGCGTGTGTGGGAGCAGCGCACCTGCATGCGTAATGTTCTCTGGTCGAGCGACGGCGCAATGGGCTCGCATGGAGGGACAGGCACACCGGTTCATGTGTTGGCGAACGACGGCACCAGCGCTGTCGTGAATGATATTGCTATCGTTCCGTCATTTGGCTTGTGTGCTTTTGTGTGGTGGACCAGGCGACTGGAGGGCGCCACTGGTGCCGTTGCGTTGGGGAATGGGGGCTACGGTTGTAGGCAGGTGTTCCACAGGTTGCATGGCACTGTTACCGTTGCAACGTGGAACTTGTGTGTTGTGCGGCTACTATCAGATCTCGCTTTCATGATTACCACTGAGTGCCCCACTACTGTAACTGTTGAACACCGGCCTCATCACAGGCGTCAGCCTGTAGGGTGGGGAGGACGGGGGCAGCCCCCTGGAGCGTGCGTGTGCGCGCGCAGCAGCGGACCTCTGGGTATGGCTGCGTTTTTTCGCGGCTCTGGGCGTCCCGCGCCATGGCTGGGGGGAAGTGGGGCCCAACCACCCCAACCACCCTGTGCTGTCGGTGGTGGATAGGCGGCTCAGGGTAGCGCAGCCGGTGGTCTTTGACACGCAGGAGGCAGCGGACTGACCTACCCGGGGGAAGCGTTCGTAGGGAAGCCCTGGGATGGGGCTCGTAGGTGGTCGTGGGGCCCCGCCTGGGGCTTAGGTCTAGGGTGTCTTTGCTTAGGGGTGGGTCCGGGTAGCGGGCTTGCTAGCTGCTGCACGTGGTTCGCGGGTTGTTACGGTGCTGCGGCGTCGCCTCCGTCACGTCGCCTGGGTGGTAGCGGTGTGCGCTTCCGCTTCCAGCTGTGTCTACTAGGCCAACCAGTCTCGCGGATCGTGTGTTAGGTTGAGTTGTCGGGCGTGAAGTGCCCGGCCCCTGGGGCTCGCTTGCTTTGGTCAGACCGTGCCCCTCTTGCCTGCGCTGGCCGGAGGGATTGGCGGAGGTTTGTCCACCGTCGTGGGTTGGCGAGTGGTGTGCTGCCTTGCTGCGTGTGGCTCGGGCGCCCAGGACGGCTCTCATCCCCGGCCCGTGTGCTCTGCTTGGTTTGCGCTGCCTGCTGGCCTGGCGTGCCTGATGGTACCGCTATGGTACCGTAATTGGTGGACGGACATTGGCGTTGGGCGGACATGCAGGTACAGGCAGATCTGTTCACCCGTGGGCAGTTGGGCACATTGCCACTGTCACCGGCACCATTACCAGTTCCCCTTACCCTAGCATCGTGTGTGGGTGCGGGAGCAGGGCTGCCGTGGGTGGCGCTGTTGCGCTGGGGGTTGGCGTGGCGGTAGGTGTTGTAAAAGCATCACAGCACCAAATTGCACTGCTACCAGTTGTTGCGTGAAACGTCCCTACCCAGCAGTCCGCGTGCGAGGCGACCGGTTGCAACCATTGTGTTGTCCAGGATGTGTCCCTGCGAGACCGCAGCCGCGGCATGTGCCACATGTCCTGACGCGTTGCCGTGCGCCTGAGCAAGCAAGGGAGCACCAAGCTCACGCCAGAAGTAAACAATGTGCTTCTACGCGTGCTGGTGGCTTCTCGTGTATTGGCAGGCGCAAATTGGATACGCGCACTGCCATAGAAGGAAGTGTCACAAAGTGGTGAAGGGCCAACCGTCCCAACCGTTGAACCTGGAACGCCCAACAGTAGGCTTCTAGCGTCTTCTAGCGCACCTAGGCCCTCGTTTACAGCATGATGCTCCAGTTCAACGCTAAAATCTGTGTCGAAGATGTTCACGCTTCTGCGCCCTCAGCTCGCTCTGCGTGCTCTTCTCTTGGAACATAGCCTGCAAGCCGCAAATAGCATACAGGTACAAAATATTGGAACTATACAGCAGGCGTTCTGCTTGTCCTGACGAGCCACGTTGTCTCGGCGTTGCCGAAAGGCCCCTGCACTCGCTGTCGGCGACAAGGCGCTGTTGGCTGTTGCATTCGCGCTTACGCAAAATTGACACCCGGCAACACATAGCCTTCTAGGGGTGCGGTGACCTCTCTCGGCCGACGAACTCCCCGTTCTCGCTTGTCACGGCAAGGCTTGGCTTTTCCTGCCTGTAAACCCTCCCCATGCCTCCGCCGCCACCGCTGCAGGGTGTGCAAGGTACAGAGTAGTGCAGGGCTGCAGCGCTCGCTGTGGCGCGCAATCAAGGCCCGCTAGATGGACGGCACCGCACCCGCCGCCAGTGGCAGCGGTGGAGGCGGAGGCGGCCGCAGCGCTGCCGGCAGCGGCCCAGCGGCGGCGTGGCACCGGACGGCCAGCGGTAACGGTGCTGCAGCAGAGGGATTCGTGGTGACGTTTAGCCGCTACTTCCCCGTACCGGCGGCTGCCAGGCCCTGGTTCCTTGTACACGGCAGCGATGGGGAGAGGGTGCCTGTGACGGTGTACGGCAGGCGGCCGGACGGATCTCTGAAACCGCACAGCGCCACACTGCATGCTGGCCAGCAGCGGGGCTGGTGGCTGGGTGGTGTCTTCCCCCTGCTCAACGATCTGGACGTGCACAAGGGGGACAGGGTGCGGATGACGAGGGAGCAGATAGCAGCGGCGGGAAGGGGTGCCGCGGCAGAGGCCTGCGTCACGGGTGTGGTGGTGGAGAAGGTGGCGGGGCAGCAGCAGCAGGGTCAGCACCGGCGAAGGCATGTCCGGACGGCAGTACACATAGGTAAGCTACATGCAATGATTGCCGTACCGGTGTGTTCTCAGAAGCTGTAGGCTATCTACGGTGCGTGCTGCTTTTGTGTTGCTGACAGCCGGTGCGTACACATCCGGAACGTGTTACCATCTCGTGACCAGCACGTGTGCATTGGTGCATGGGGTGCTGCTACAGGCACGGGCATGCATGCATGCAGCAGCAGTAGCAGCAGCAAAGGACGGCTGGCTCACCTCAAGGATTCAACAGCAGAGCTTGTGCCTGGCGAGTGTCCAAGAAAGTATCTTTGGTGTAACGGTATCCACCTGTAGGCAACAAGTGGCTATAGCAGTAAATGCTTCCAACACTACACTTTGTTTCCGTTCCCAACGTGGCTGACCGGCACGCCCCATTTGAACATGCTCCGCTGAACCCCGCAAGTGGACGGACCCTACCGCCCGCCCTTACGCCCCATTGCTGACCCACCCCACGTCCCTCTTCCCCGCCTCCAGACCCTCCGCTGGACCCCGCCGGCCCCTCCGCCGGCCGCGTTGTGACTGCCAAGGACCGGAGGTTTGTTGATTCTTCAAAAATCCAACTCACCAGGAACGTGGTTTTGTGCCTGATGGGAGAGACCCGCATCGATGAGGCCAGGGCCGCCGCCGCCAACGGTGACACCACACCCAAATACCTGGTAACCGTGTACGCGCGCCGGGAAACGGAGGACGGCCCGCCGACGCCGTTCCAGGACGTCGCACTGACACCATCGCCCCGTACGTCCAGTCGCGCCAACAGGTGCGGCAGCCTTAACTGGTTCCTCACCGGCCTCAACCCGCTTCGCCAGCACTTGGGCCTGGCCCCCAGCTCCCCCGTGCGGCTGGTGCGCGAGGTGGGGCAGGACGGCAGGGTGAGGCTTGTGGTGGAGCCAAGGGGGAAAGGAGATGGGGGAGGTAAGGCCGAGGGCAAGGGCAAGGGCAAGGGTGAGGGTGAGAGGCAGGCGGAGCGGGTGGAGGACGGTGACCCGAAGGCGGAGGACGATGAGGGTAGTGGCACTGGCGGCAGCAGATCTGAGGGTTCGGAGCCTGGGAGCAGCGACGACGACGACGAGGGAAGCACCAGCTCCGACGGCGAGGGCAGTGGCGGCGGTGACTCTGACTTGACGCCTGGGGGAGGAGGGAGGCCGGGCTCCCGGGGCGCCAAGCGGCTTCAGGTGAAGCATCCACAACCGCAACCGCCACAGCCGCAGCTGCAGCAGCAGCCACAGCCGCCACCGCCGCCAGGCCCGCCACCGCAGGAGGCCTCACAACCGGCCCCACAACCGCACCAGCAGCAGCAGCCGCACCCGCAGGACGCACATCCGCACCAGGCCCAGGCACTGCCACCGACATGGCAGCTGCAGCGAGCGCAACCGCAGATACAGGTGCCGCAGACGCGGCAGCAGCAACCGCAGCCGGGGCTTGGTGGTGGCGGTGGCGGCGGCGGGCCTGCTGGTGCTGCGGTTCCAGGGGCGGGCGGGGCGGGGGAGGGGCCTGGGGGCGGGGAGCAAGGGCGGCCAGGCAAGCGGCGGCGGCCGGAGGAACCTCTTGAGCTGCGAGCGGAGCTGCCAGCGGTGGGCCAAGACGGTAGGTGAATGCAAACAGTGTCCCGGTCTTCAGGATTGTTACGACTTTTGAGGCCGTTTCGGCCGCCTGTATGTTTTGGAGCAGAATCCTAAGCGAAATAGGATTTTGCTGAGGCCCAGGAACCTGCAGAAAATGTACGGTTGTTAGGATTCCCAGACCAGGAGGCTCCTAAGTTTCCGCCATGCAAGACCAGACACTGAGTGCAAGTTGTGTCCTGTGGCGGTGTGAGACCCCCTACGGAGCTTATCCTTGGTAACAGTATGGCTACTGGTCGGCTTGAGTTCTTGCCCTCGCGTTATGGGCGCGTCCGCTGCCCGTGCTTGCCCTACTTGTCAGCGCACCCGTACATGCCATGGGGATCGCATGCGTGCTGGCGCAGCAAACATGGCCTGTAGTACAGCCGTTCACCAAAGCAAAAGGGGGAGTACAAAACTGGACGCGGGCGGGCGCAGGGCATGAAGGCTAGGCTCTGGACACCTGGCATTAATGATTGCTGCGAAGCCCCTTTGCAGACGCAGATTTAGTAGTCCGCCCCGTTTACACCCGTGCTGCAGGTCCATCAGGCAGCAGCGGTGGGCCGCACCCCGTTCCTCAGCAGGCGGCGCCGGTAGATGCGGGGGAGGCGGTAGATGCGGGGGAGGTGGTGGAGGCCATGGACCCGGAGGAGGCCCTCGTGCGCCGTGGCATAGACCTGCTGGCGGAGCACTTGGAGGGCAGCAGGGCGGCGCTGGCGGCAGCTGAGGCCCGGGCGGCGGCGCTGCAGGGTGAGAAGGCGACGCTGGAGAGGCAATTGGGCAGGGAGAGCGCGCGGGCGGAGGCGGCGGAGGGGCGGTTCCGCCGCGTCCGGGAGCACCTGGCCAGTGTGCTGCGACGCTTGGGGCTGCCGGTTGAGGGGGCAGCGGGGCTGAATCAGCAACAGCAGCAGCAGGCGCTGATCGACGTTGGCGGCGGCGGCGAGGGCAGCGGGGGTGGCGCTGGGCCCTCCGGTGCTGAGGGGCCAGGGGCGGGCTGGGCGGGGGATAAAGGGCCTGGCGGTGCTGGGGAGCGCGGGCAGCTGGGCAAGCGGCGGCGGCAACTGATGATCGGTGCAGATCAGGGGCGGTCGGCAGGCCAACACGGTACGTGCTTGCATGCACCGAGAAGCACTGCATATGGGCACAGAAGTGCTGGGTAGCAGTGTCGTACATTGTCAGGTAAAAAGTCTATTGCAGTCAAAACTGCCGTTTATGCTTAAATTGTAACCTGTTGGATGACGTTGTCACAGTGGCGGCACAGTGGCGGCAATACGTTTCAAAGTTGCCACTGCTCTTCCCTTGCTGCAGGCGGCTTGGTGGATGCGGCGACCCGACCTGTCTCCCACGCGTCCATGGACGCAGATGAGCAGCGGATGCGCTTCCACACCGACAGGCTGGCGGCGCATGCGGAGAGCAGCAGGGCGGCAGTGGGGCAGGCTGAGGCCCGGGCGGCGGCGCTGCAGGCGGAGCTGGTCACGCTGGAGGGGCAGCTGGAGCCTGCGAGGGAGCGGGCGGAGGCGGCGGAGGGGCGGTTCCGCCGTGCCCAGGAGCACCTGGCCGGTGTGCTGTGGCGGTTGGGGCTGTCGGTTGAGGGGGCAGCGGGGCAGCCGCCACCTCCACAGCAGCAGCCCCCATCACAGCCGCGGACCCCAGCTCAGCGCCCGTAACAGCGGCATGCGTAGCGCGGGAGATTGCCAGCCTCCAGCGCCACCTGTGCGTGGCTGAGGTTGCTGCTGCATCATGACGGCGGTTGTAGGGCCGGTGGGCTGTTGGCGCGAGCAACGCCCCTTCTCCAGTATAGGGCAAGCAAGAGGAAGGCGTGTTGTGGGCAGAGCACCTGCTGCCCAGGGCTGTGTTGTGCTTTCTGATGGAGCGATGCTGTGATGGGCTCGGGGAAGGCACACCGGCACCTGTGTTGGCCAAGGACGGGACCAGGGTTGTCGTTATATGGTAGCTACTGTTGTCTTGCCGTCCCCTGGCTTGTGTGTGTGCGGTGCACCAGGGACTGGGTGGCGCGACTGGTGGTGTTGCGTTGGGGAAAGGGGGCTACATACGGTGGTAGGTGTTCCACGCGTCGCATCGCACTGTTACTGTTGCGGCGTGGAACGTACCCAGCGTGCGTCAACTATTACAGCTCGCTTCCGTACTAACCAACGAGTGCCCCACGACTGTAACTGTTGGACACCTGACGGACCGCCTGGCGCTGCACTGTGCCACGTGCCATGGCACGCTGCACTGCGCCTGAACAGGGGAAGCAGTCAGCGGAACGGTAAGCATGTGCAATGCACCTTCACGCATGTCACTGTGCAATGCATTGCGGCAAAATTGGAATAGATGCATGCAGGTCGTAGACAGCTTACCATTCGCAGGGCAGGAGGTCTCGGAGCCAGGTGTCGCGGTCCAAGGTCCTTGCCTCGACCATTATCAGTGGGCCATCCTATTGGCAGGATCCCATCGCAACTGTATGCAATTTTTGATCTCATTCCAGGCACGCTGTATACATTCCGAAACTCGTGTCTGTATTGGGAGAACTCGCAGTCGCGACACTCCCGCGCCCTCAGCTCCGGGCGCGCTGGCTTGGAGCATTTCCTGCGAGCTGCAGTTGACACACAGGTACGATACAATAACGTGCAAGTTGACAGGGTCAGTGGCTCTGCTGCTCCAGGCGAGCTGCGTTGATTCGGCAGGCCACTCGCTGTCGGTGGTGGGTGCTGTTTTCGTCCACGCCCACACCTGACGCCTGGCACCACAAGTCGACTGCGTCGCAAAGGCGTGCCCCAGGCCTATTGTAAGGTTGGTAGT
>VFQN01001856.1_pt1 | contig 34157 bp, 49 predicted proteins | sample 3512371 | NCBI WGS metagenome assembly VFQN01 (sample SAMN10412370, study PRJNA504923) | tailings metagenome | isolation source: Replicate 2 from Balatoc abandoned mine | place: Philippines: Itogon, Benguet | collected 2017-08-28 | reverse complement strand
CCCTTGCCTTGAGGACCCTTTCAGGGCCTCCGTGCTGTGAGCCGGCTCTGCGGAGAGGCGTAGCAGTGTAAAACCGTACGACACTCATGGACGCGGGCGGCAAGGCCGAATGGATGTGCCAGTCTAAGACCAAAGCCGGGTGGATGGTATTGAGCGGTCTAGGCCAGTTGTGTGTGCAAACATGAGCGCGGGCGGCACGGCCGGATGGGTGGCATGGGAAGCGGTCTGCGCGATTGGGCGTGCCTACTCTTGCCTAGCCCGTGGTCCAGGCAGTGTGGAGTGCCTCACCAAGTTGAACGTGAATGTAAGGGCTGTTACATTTTTTTATTCGTTATAAGATTCAGTATTTCATGATGCTTGAGGGCGGGGCGCGTTACGTCGACGGGCACGGATCCACCACGTACGGAGAGGGGTGATGGAAGAGTGCGCTGTACTGAAGTGCGCACTCCCCTTGCTTGACTTTCCCTCTCCGTTCGCTCCACGCCCCCAGGCACCAACGATATGCGCGAGCAGAACGTGTTCGAGACGGTCATGGGCAAGAAGCAGCAGCTGTTCCTGGCCACGCAGGTGCGTGGGTGTGCCGGTGTGTCCTGGTGTGGGTGCGTGTGTATTAACTGAGGGTGGGCATCGGGGACTGGGCAGCTGCTCCTGGCCACGCCCGCCTTGCGTCATACCGGCTTTGGTACTCCTCTTCATCGACACACAATTTGCATTGCCTGACTGCACTCCCGCCAGGTGTGCAAGATGATCCTCAAAATCGACGACGTCATCAAGCCCTCTGAGTACGAGTAAGGCGGCTGTTGTACGGCGGCTGTCGTACGCTCGTTGCTGCCGTACGCTGAATTCGATCACGACAGCAATACGAGCAAGGCAGCGGTCGCGCGCTGCGGGGCATGGCTGGCTGCGGCCATTGGGACTGGGGCCTTGAGGGGCAAGATTGGGGGGGCAGCGGATAGGGGCCGGCTGAGCGCAACGCGCGGTGCAGTGCGAGCCAGTAATACTGTAGCTACCCGCGGGCGGTGTCCCCAAGCGGATCTGGGCGTGTGGCTGTGGGCTTGTTGGACAGGGCGCGCGCACATTACGGAGGGTGCATCGAGGAGATGGTGGGGATCCGTGACAGGCACAGAAGGGCTGAGCTTGACAGCATGCTTGGCACCGAGGTCACATACGAGCAGGGGCGCCATTGTGCTCCTGGGGAAAGAGCGGGCTGTTGGTGCTGCGGTGTTGCGGCTGCAAAAAGGTGTTTGTGCGTGCACTGTGCAAGGAAGTAGGTGTGCGCGGGGAGGTGGCTTGAGCGTTGAGCGTTAGGGTCGTGTGTGCTGCTGCGCTGGGCTGAAGTGTGCACGGGCACGGGCTCCCCTGATGGGCGGCTGCTTGGAGGTGTGCGTGCCACCTGCCACGTGCGGCAGGGCGTGAGGCCGCCGTGTCGGCATGCCCGAGGGAGGCGTGTGAATGGGGCAGCTTGCGGTCTTGGGACTGTCCCTGTAACTGGCTACCCTGTGTGATACCGTGCGGCCTGCACTGTATCAGCTGCTACCCGAGTCGTCTGTGCTCCTTGGCCTGCTCAATGGCCTGCTTCCGGTCTTCCATCGATTGGGACGTGCCCTTCGCGGCTTCGGAAAGACGCTCTGCTGTTTACAATGCAAATCCGTTACCAACTTTGAGCCGGGAAATAGCGGAAAGGGAAAGCCCCTTATTAGGGGCATGTACCGTACACACGTTGGTGAACCGCTAAACGCTCCACCGCACTGATGGCATCCATCCCGGGCCCGCTGGAGCACCACGGACGCCCGTGGTTGGCCCAAACAGGCAACATAAGCCATGACCTCGACCCCTGGTGATTCAGGTGGTCGTTCCGCTCTACCCTAATGAACGCCACACAGACTCGAAGAGCCAGAGCAGGCGCAAGCTGCAACATACGCATGCCGTGGTTCACCATTCCCAACACAACAAAGAGAGCCGTGCACCCGCATGCTGCGCATGCAGCCCTCAACAGGCCGCTGGTCTATATCTGTTCCGTGCCTGCCACTGTGCACGCGTGCAGCTCTGCAGCATCTAATTGCAATATGTATGTCCTTGCCAACGCAGCAGCACCGCACACACACCAGTCCGAAAAGCTCTTGCACACATGCATCTCCCGATCGACTGTGGCGGTTCCTTCGGGCTCCCCATTTCCCCACTCCATACGGGCGACCCCATGCGGTACACGTCCACAGCTTGCGCCTCCTGCCGTACGCACCTCACGCGCCCATGCTAACCCACACCATCAGCTCCCGCCCGACCCGCTGCCCAACACGCAGTGACAAGGAAGGGCACCTCCACCTGCACCCACCAAAGGTGCCCATGAAGACCCCTGCCACCCCCCGAACGGCACCCCTTCGCACGTCAGACTCCTGCGCTCTGATCGAGTCCTGCTCCTCCGTCCCTCGCCCCTCCGTCCCTCGCCCCTCCGTCCCGCGCCTGATATGTCCGCACCTGACCTGCCATCGTCAATTCCTCAGCGCCCCAGGACCTCTCAACCTTTAGCTCCTCAATCCCTTGTTGCGTCATGACCTCTGCTAGCCTCAGGCCCGTCATGCCTTCAAGCACAAAGGTCTGATCCCCTCAGCGCCCCATGCCACGTGCCCCCCTCAGCGCCCCAGCACCTTCTTGACCTTGGGGTGCTCCAGCGGGTTGAGCAGCTGCCGCGCCTCCGCCGCCTTCTGCCGCGCCAGCGCCAGGGACTGCTCCCCCAGCGTCAGGCTCTCCTGCGCGCGCTGCGCCTCCGAGCGCAGCTCCGCCAGCCGCGAGTGCGCAGACTGCAGGTCGGCGGCAGCCTGGAGTGGGGCGGGCGTGAATGGACATGTAGTGAGTAAGGTAACTGATGGCGTGCGGACTTTTCCTGCAGGTCGGCGGCAGCCTGGTGGAACAGGTGAACGAGAAGGATTGGAGAGAAAAGGTTATATGTGCAGCTGTCAGCAAATGTACTCTGACGGCGTGCTGCAGGGCAGGAGTTGGGGTCAGGGAGCTATGACACTTCCAGCGCTGCGATAAGGCTGAGCGGGACGCGGGCGGGGCCCATGCGGTGCGGGGTGTGTTAGGTCTGCTCCGGTGCAACAAGGGCGCCAGCGCGTGCTGCGTGCGTGCGACAGCAGGACGAGGGACGTAGGGGCACGTGTCGGGTTGGGGACCGGGGGCTGTCCCGTGCACGCTGCTGCATGCCACTCCGCCTCGGCAGTGTTCGAGCTCAGGGTATCGTCCTTGCAGCTGTGAGACAGTACGATACATAAAGGAGCAGAAGGCTGTGGCAGAAGGCTGACTCGCAGTGTGTGCTGCATGCAGCCACGAGCCGCGGAAGGGTTTTGGGCCGGGGGTGTCACCCGAGGGCTGATACGTGGTGCCGGAAAAGTGCATGCGGCTTGGGGACGGAGTGCCCCCGAAACCCTTCAGCACCCCGGCGGCATCGAGACCCGCCGACTTGCCGGCGGCCCATACCCCTTGGCATTGTACACGCACCCCACGCACACACCACTGCAACACTCCTCGCGTGGAGCTCCACTTGCCGTTCCCCGCAACGCCATGCTCACCTTCTTGGCGTCCTCCGCCTTCGCCTTCAGCTGCCCCTCCAGCTGCTGGACTTGCTTCCGTGCAGCATCAAGCTTGATCTCCATGTCCTTGATAGCTTTTTGCTTTTCGGAACTAGACTTGGTGAGCTCCGAGATGCGGGTCTCCTGGTCTGATTGTGCTTTTTGGTTGCCAGCAATCCGCTTGCGCTCCCGCTCGATCAAGCTCTCTATCTCTCGCTTGTCTTTCTCAAGCTTCTGGACCTCTGAGTTCTGCGATAGGTAGTACGCTCCATATCCTCCGCCGAACCCGACCCCCAGTGCCAAAAGCAGGTTACGCGCACCCCCCGACATGACGCAGAATCTATTCCTGACTTAAATGTCCTTGTGCCGCAAGAGGACCTGCCAACCCAGTTGAAAAAGGGTCGTATGTGTCGAAAACTTTAGCGGCGCAGTTCCTTTAGGCGAAGCGCGCTGTGCCAATTATCTGTGGCAAAAACAGAGTACGCAAAGAGTTCAACAATGACAGTATGCACTGCCCTATCAGTGCTCCATGGACGTGGGTGTTGCAGCGTTGCCCGTCGCTGCATGGGCAATTGGGCATGCTGCAAACGCCCACTTGCAGCAATAATATTTGCACCATTCCAAACTCTCGGCACTGTGTTGCGTAGCTCGCCCAGCTCCCGCATCACCCAGAAACCGACGCGGACAAGGCACGTGTCTCCGCGTGCCTCTGGGGGCCGCCGGCCGCGAACCACCTGCCCATTGGCTTGTTCCCGGCTGAGCCTACCCTTACAAGTTGCACATAAACGCTGTGCAAAAATGCACAATGAACCTGATGCCGGCTTAGGTAACTAGGGAACAGGGAACCAGTACGGCACACCAGGGGCATGGCGTGACAGCTCGCGGGCGCAAGTGCGCCCTAGGCCTTCAGGCTCGACGGTCACACGTGCCGATGCATTACCACTGTGCGGCTTCTAAATGTCCCCTAACAAGCGCTGGAGTCATGGCCGCCCCCAACGCGCAACTCCAGCTTCCCAGGACTGCTTGCTGAACCAATTGCAACGCCTCTGCGCTGCTCGAGGGCCCGCTACGGCCCTCCGTACTAGCCCTCGCTCACTCACCCCACTGCTGCAAGCGCAACACGAGAGATTACAGCGCAGAAGGCCTCACCGTCCATGCCTTCACGGCTCAACCCTTCAAGCAAGGAGCCCGTTCATCCAGCGACAGAGCCGAACGCTAAGGTACTGCGTCCACCATGCCTTGCAAGCTTTCCGCCCATGCACGCATATCACCTGCTCCAATGATCTCCTTCGGTAATGCAAGCTCCAGACGCATGCACAGGCGTGCAGCTGTCTCAGCAATGGACCTCCTTGTTAACGGTCTCTTCCTAGCCCTTACCGATAGCTTTAAGCCGTCATCCCTCAGTTCTTGTGTGCCAGCGCAGACATGAGCAGTCCGACCTTCTGCATGGCGCTCGCCACCTCGTCGTACACCGCCTGGCGGGCGGCGGGCGCCGACACGTGTGCGCCCGCCGCGTCCAGCGCCCGCGACAGCGTGACCCGCGGGTCAGTCACCTGGGGAAGACGGCGTGGGGAGACCAGCGTTCGGGGCCGAACAGGGGGTTGAGGCAAGAGAGCATAAAGCGTGGGATGAAGTGAGACACATGCGCAGAACAGTGCAAAACTCTTTCGTGTATGGAGCCAACACTGGCCCACAGCAGCACGCGGTCATGCCTTTCCCCGCCGAGGTATTGAGGCACAGACCAGCACGATGCTTCTTGGCGATTGGAGCCACCCCTGGACGCACGCTCAGGCGCAACATCCAAAAGCCGGCACCACCGCCGCACCGCACCTCGTCCGGGTATGCATGGTAGGTGGCTGCTGCCCTCCGCTGCAGCAGCGCCAGCCGGTCCACCGCCTTGGCGCCCACCGGCACCCCCGCCGCCTGCTGCACCAGGTGCAGCACCGCCGCGTGGGCCAGCAGCCGCAGGGCGGCAGCCTGGCGCTCCTGCAGACGGAGGCGTCGGGGGAGCCGAAGAGGGAAGAGTTGTATTAGCGTAAGCTCAACCAGATGCGAGTGAAAGGAGGCGCGCATCGTGCCGCTCCTGAAGTGCGTGTGGGGCAAGCGAGCAAGGGGGCAAAGCCGTAAGAGGAGTGAGGCAGTAACCACGTATCGGGGGCTTCTGGGTGCGTGGGCAGGAGCTGCGGGCCAGGTGCAGCACGGCCGCGTGGGCAAGCAGCCGCAGGGCAGCAGCCTGGCGCTCCTGCATTGCGTGCGGGGTAAGTGGGGCAGGTGTGGGGTAAGTGGAGAAAGGAGCGAAGCCTGAACGTGAGCGAAACAAGGTGTCAGGGGCATGTAGATGCATGGGCAGTGGCTTGCGGCCAGCCGCCAGCCGCTCCAGGTACTTTTGGGGTGGGTAAGAAAAGACCGTAGGCTTTCACATGAGCCACAATCATGGGACCATGGCCCATTCCATATGGTCCACCGAAACACTGCGTGGTGCAATGACGAGTTCCTCCAACCCTGCGTCGCAACACACGCGGGAGCCGAGCCCGTGCCCAGCACCCCACCTGCTGCGTCTCTCCCTCCGCCGCCACGCGCCCCAGCCGGGCCAGCTGCTGCGCGTAAGACCTGGCCATGGCCCCCGCCTCAGGGACCTCCCCCTCCCCCGCCGCCGCCCACGCAGCAGCCTTCTTCCTCTTCCCCTTACCCTCCCCACTGCCCCCTGCGCTGCGGCCGCCTCCAGCCACACCCGAAGCCCCCGCCCCCGCCCCCACCCCCTTGCTGGGCTCCCCTGTTACTGATTGCCCTTCGGGGCTGGCAGCAGGTGCCGCGCTCGCAGCCCCCGGGCCGCCCGCCTCCGCCGCCGCCTCCGCTGCCCGTACGGCAGCCAGGTCCGTACAGCGCAGGGCCTCCAGGTCTGACCGGAGGGCGGCGCTGCGCTCCAGGCCTAGCCGCCCCGGGGCCAGGTGCGACAGGGCGCACAGGGCACATTCCGTGGGCTGTTGTGGCTGCTGCTCTGAGGAGCCGTGGCCTGGTGAGCTGGGTGCTTTTATGTCCGCTGGCACGCTGGCGGCGGCAGTGGCTAGCGCAGTCTCCATGGCTGCGGCCAGGGCACAAGGCAGAGGCGACGAGCATCCCGTAATGTATTCTGCCGCGGATTGCAACCTTAGATTACGGGGACAACCTTGCAAGCCATGTGCACGTTGGCGTTGTTCCAGGGGACCTTCCATGGAGAGGTCAGATCCCAGCACTAACGCATACACGCCGGGAACCTACTGCACATAGATCCGATAACAGTCGAAGGGGAGGACCACTCGCAGGGGCAGCCCAGTACTACTCTCGCTGGGTCGCCGCCCGGCGGCTGAAGTGTATGCCGGATTGCCGGTGCTCAGGTAAGTGCAAGTACCCTGAGTTACTTGTGGAAAAGTACCAGTAGCTCACACGCAGCGAAAATCGGCGTTCGCTACACGCAGCGAGAACCGGCGAACCTGCCTGTGTGTACGGCCAGGAGGTCGGCCAGGTACGACACGTAGCGCCGCTCCTTGAAGCTCCACTCCTCCAGGGGCGGGGGCGCGGGGCCCGCCACCGCCAGGGCCCCGCGAGCCTGCATGCGCCGGTGGGATATTATTGTTGTTTGTACGGCAGCAATGCACTCCGGTCACGCTCACAGCGCCTGCACCCAAGCACAGCTCCGGCCCCTGCCTGCTTACCTGAGGGTACGAGGTGTGCTATGTAGCTGCTAGTACACGCAGGGCGGACGACCGGCTCCTGGCGCCCCCGGTATTACCCAACACTTCACAGATAGATCACCGCATGCCCTCAGGGCAATTGGTATCAAAGTGAGCTTCAGGGTGGAGTAGCACGCAGCTCTGTATGCCCTGGTGCTGGAGCCGACGAGCGCTTTGCACCATTTCAGACCCGCACAGCAACGTCCCAGCTTGAGGTGTAGTTTAAAACCAAGTGTCCCGTATGAGCAACCCACCTGTGCCATTTTCAGTTGCTGGGCCAGCTGTTGGTGGAACGGCCGGTCCTGCTGCTGGGCCGAGGTCGGGACCGCGGCACCGCCCGCCGTGCGGCCCTCACCACCGCCGTGCGTTGCAGCGGCTGCCCCCTCCGGGGCACCACCGCCCTCGCCAGATGATCTGGGTCCGCCGTCTTGCTTGTCGCTGTCGCTGCCACGGTACTGCTCCACATGGTGGACCAGCTTAAGCTCGCCAAGCTTTGACCGGTCGCCGTCGCCCCAGTCAGCGACCTGCAGTGTGGCACCAGCGCGGAAAGGGCTCCATGGGTACTGAGGTGTGTGCCAGTATGGCCATCCAAGCTGGGCCGCAGCTAGTGCGTTGCAGAAGTCTTAAAGTTGAGGGTCCGGGGGGAACACCAACGCCGGTTGTGCTGAGGCGGGGTGTGGGTGCAAGTGGGCACAATCGAGATCGGCACAGATCTTGCCGCCGATGCTAGATCCGACGCGGAACTCATGTCACCTGAACATAGTCTAGCTTCCCGCGCGCTGCCTCCTCTGGCCGCACTGGTCGCGCGCGTGGGGACGATGCAGAAGCAGCGTCTTTGACAACCTGTTGCAACGGAATATAAGCGAACCATGATACGGATACACATAGGGTGCGTTGTGGGACAGTTGTGTGCAACGGAAAGCGTCTCTCGGTGCCTTTTTCCGACACAGAATCGCTCACCCACCCGCTTTTCACCAGCAGCCCTGTCTGTTCCAGGCACATCTGTACTGGAGTTAACAGATTTGCTTCCAAAACCTTTGCTTGGTGTCTTTGTTGCGCGGAGCACCACTTGGCGCGTATGGATTATTCGGGGTTGGGCAAAGCAGTAGGGCATGTGTCGCAACATTTGGGTCATCTTGAAGCTTAACGGTCATGCGCAGACAGGAAGCTGCGTTGTGCATAATCACACTTGGCCTCGGTGTCGATGTGCGAAAATGGCCTTCCCCGCCCGTTGGTCGTTATGAACTGCCCGCGCTGAAACCGTATAGATCTATAGAAGGGTCTGATCCAGGCTGTAACCATGTACTCATCATTGTTGAACCTGAAAAGGAAGAGAACGCGCTGTCAACCACAGGGCGGAACCTGTCGACCTGTCGTGCCCCCATTCCGCGCCATCACAAAGCCCTCGTGCCGTGTCGCTGAACACAGCGCTGCACTCAAGCCTCTGCCATAATTACGTAGTTCTGGTTGATATTGTAGATGACCACCTCACCTGCAACGGAGCCGGCATCGCACGGCGCTGGAGTCACGGCAGGGACCACGGTCGGTGTGGCAACGGCAACCTGGACCTGCTCTGGGTTCTGCCCATAACGCGCTGCCGAGCCAACCATGTTACCTGGCTTCATGATAGGAGCCACGCTGTCCATTACGAGCTGCATGCAAAGCCATGCCCCAAGTTTGTAGCCCCAGCACGCATCTCCCCATGTGCCACCACGTGCAAACGGGCTTAGCCACGCACCCCCCGCCCTGGCTTAAGCCCGGCTGCTTGCTCCACAGCTCCTCCCGCAAGCAGCAATGCAGCTGACACAACCACCTTTGATAATTCGGAGCGGTTGATCTAACAGCTTGCCTCTTACCCGCCCACCCCTGCGTGTCGCAGTGTCGCTGTGTGCTCCTCCACGCACCCTCGCCAGTCCTTCTCACCAGATCAGTGTTCCAAAGTCGTCATGGCCCCCTCTTCCCCTTTACGGCAACAGGAACCAAGCGATCCCGCCAATCTGTTTGTTGGGGAAGACCACTCTGCCGCATACGCGCTGTAAGTGCGTTGCGGGTACCGGTCCGTTCAGTCATCCCCAACTGTGACACCTGCTAGCTGACCTAGCCGTACATGCCGCACGGGTGCAGTGGCCGTATCGCATAGGGTTCGCCTGTTCCACAACGTCCTGCTGAACATAGATAACATATACATAGAACCCGAACAGTAGCATACAGGACACTGCCAAATGCCTCGTGTGCCTTGTTGCCGGGTGTGCGTACCACCACATCTTCAGATGCCTGCGGCCGGTCTGTAGTAGCGACACTCCCACGGGACGTCCTGCCCTGTGCCCCCTTTCCGGTTCCCGGCTTACCGGCACACGTGGGCCTGCCGCGATCTCCCCTCCCGCCCTCCCCCTGCACGCCCACCGGTTCGCACACCCTGTCACGCCCTCAACTGACACCTCCCGGCCCTTCCACCCGCTACCCCAAACAACAGCTACCGTCCCACGTACCCGCAAGAGCTGTACGATGCCATCTACGCCGCCGCCTTTCCCAACCGCCAATCGCCTTTCAACGACCTAACCGTCGCGGACATCGCCACGGGGTCGGGCCAGGCGCTGGGGCCCATGCCTCGTGACTTCGGGCGTTGCGTAGCCATCGACGTCAGCCCCTCGCAATTGAGCAGCTTGTCTCCGCAGGTGGGTGGAAGCGCAAGTACATGCCAAGTCGGTCCCCGCTCCTGCCGGTCGGTGCTGCTCCTGCCTCCGGCCCGCGCACAAGAACCAGCTGCTACTGCCACAGCGTTGTCCACGCTGTCTATGACACGCTAACAACCTCACGCTAACGCGACCTAGACGAGTGCTGCGTGCTGACCTGCTACTGCTGTCCCCATCTGCTGTTGCTTTTTGCTCCTGGTGCTGCCCGTACCCGGCGTTCTCCTCTTCTGCAGCTGGCGTCGTGCGTGGAGGCGTGGCAGGGCGACGCCCACGCCACGGGCCTGGAGGCGGGCAGCGTGGACCTGATCACCGTGGGACAGGCGATACACTGGTGTGTTGTGGCAGTGGGGGCACGCATAAAACGCGATGGGACAATGTGGGACAGGCGATACACTGGTGTGTTGTGGCAGTGGTGCATGGGAGGGGATTGTTGCGGGGGGGGGTGCGTGCCGTTGGGGTGAGGCATCGTGGGACCAACGCTGCACTGGTGTGTTGTGTCAGTGAGGCCCGGGGAGACAAACACACTACGCAACACGTAGCAGCAGTGCACCTTGGATCGGCAAAGCCAAAGCCATGCCGTTGTTGGACGGAACTTGGTCTTGATGGAGTTGTTGGAGCAACAGTGCACATGCCAGTAGCGCAGAAGCTGGCGGTGCCTGTTCTGATTGCCCTGCTGCTGCCCTGCTGACCCGTCCCTCGGCTGCGACACGTGGCACTGCAGGTTCCGCCTTGACGAGTTCTTCTTGGAGGCCCGCCGCATACTCAAGCCCAACGGTGAGCCCGAGGCAGTGCAACGTGTCCTTGCGTACCATGTAAAGCTGTCCACTCCCGCTGTTTCCTATCCCCTTCGGCCAAGCAGTCACGCCAACCCTGCGTCCTTGCTAGTTGCAGCCACACAGTCAGCCCGCTGCGCTCCAGCTCACGCTGCATACGCACCTGAACAGCCCTTATGTATGGGGTTCCACCAGTGTGAAGTGTCTCGCAGCATCTAAACGCATCGCACGAGGCAAACTGCTGGAGCTCGGGCGGCAGGTGCCTCAACGGCCCAGTCCTCCTAGGTAACCACCAGCCCTTCTCACTCAACAATGCCTCCTTGTTTCGGCCGTGGGGACCGCAGGCTGCTTGGCGGCGTGGACGTACGACTTCGGCAAGCTGTACGGCTTCGCGGGCGCCCAGGAGCTGTATGAGGACCTGCACGACGGGCAGTTGGGGCCGTACTGGGCAGCTGGGCGGAAGCTGGTGGACAGGGACTATGAGGGTGGGTGCCCCCTGGATGCTGTCTTACAAAATGGAAGGGATCCGACTCGTAGGCTTGCATTCTACACTTTTACAACTCAGTAGGATGCACGTGTATGTGATCTGAGGAACGAGGGAGCATGATACGTGTAGCACCCGTGGCTTGGTGCAGGCATCACGCAGGTGTCACGTGCCCCTAACGGATACCCACGCATACCGTTACCCTGGAGTTAGCACCCGCGGGCCTGGCGCCTACCGCTGCTGCTGCCAACCATAGGTTGCACACTTCATGCTTGAAATACACTGCTTCACGGTCTGTGATCTACGGTACCCTATGCTATGCAGACATCCAGCCCGCGCCGAAGCACTTTGAGCGGGAGCAGCGCGTGGAGCTGCCCCTGCCCGGCACCTTCACGCTCGACCAGCTGGTGGGTTTAGGGCCCTACGCGTGCAACGTATGGGAGGCATAGCTGCAGGGAGCATTGATGCTCACCGTGTGTGACAAGGTAACGGCACCTACACGCTCGACCAGCTGGTGGGTATAGCATGTAGCATACAGCGTATGGGAGGCATACTGGTAGCTGCAGGGAACACTGTGATCACCGTGTGTGACAACAGGGCAGCTCTGCGCTGCACACCGGTACCTGACTGCTTGCTGCGTCGTAGGTGCACTGCCGCGATGAACGGTGTGCACGGGCAATGAACCGTACCATCAGCAGCGGCACCGAAACCTGCATGTCCCTGCACCACTCCTGCTCCCAGCAACGCCGGCTCCACTCGAGCCTGCTCCGCAACAGCCTTCGATCATCAGTCTGCGGCACAGTGCAGTATTGTGACACCCTACGTGTGTCTGTTGTGTGTCTCTTTGTTGGTGCCTTGCATGCCCCCAGGTGGGACAGGTGCGGTCATGGTCGGCCTACCGCGCATACCTCAAGCAGAACCCCACCCTGCCCGACCCCGCCGAGACCTTCAAGGTAGGCGAAGGGGTGCTGACCCGCACGCACGCATGCATGTGCTGTGGAGGCTGAATCACATGCATGCCGTGCCCGTTTGGCCACGTCTGTATCGCTCCACTGGAACCCCATGCTTCAAGATCCGCAGCGCCCAAGGCTCACAGCTGTGCTGGCCTGCTAGGGTGCCAACACCGACCAGGGTCAACTGACATCGACACTGCCAGTACCGGTATAGGCTGCTCCGTTGTTGTGACGAGGCAAATCCTCCAAGTGCAACACCTTCACGCCACGCACTTGCAGGCTGAGGCTGCACGGCGGATGGCGGCAGAGGGGGCCGGCAGCCTGGTGCTCGCACGGCGCATGACGCTGCTGCTGGCGATGGCTCCAAAAGCGTTGTAGCTGAATGTTGGTGGCAACCGCGCGCGCCGTAGGGGGCATAACGGCATATGCTGATGGTACCGATCAGTAGCTGTGGACGGTATGGTGTTCTTACTCCCTATGTCCACGGCGCCCACAGCAACGGCTGACCAACAGGTCAGGCGGCTCTGAACTAGATCTGACCAGATGCTGAACTCAATACTGGGCACAATCCCCCTTGCACTAGCGTATTGGTCTTAGTAGGCTAAGAGCGGGTAAGGTATGAAGCTGATGGGAGCTGGTCGATGGGGCTACATGCACTGGCATTGTGGCGGCACGTACCGTTGACGGCTCAGCCCGTTGGTAGCTTGATTGCTTTCGGTTGTATGTACTGGCGGCTGTACCGTACATCTCGGCAGAAGCTGCAAGAGGACATTCCCATCCCCCCGGACTGCATGCAGCTGGCCTGAGCTGATGGTGATTTCGGTTGTGATCAAAGTCGCTGCTTCCGCTGCAACTGGTTGTATGTGTAAATGCGGTTGCACTCTTGTCCACGCACCGCTGCAGTTTGTCAGCTGTATGCCAGGAAAGGCGCCATGCCGCACAACCCAAACTGAGCAGTAACCTGTGCTGTCATGTAAGGACCCACTCGTGCGGCTGCTCGTGTAAGCCACTAGGTACCGGCATCGCAAACCATTATGCTGTTGCAGCCATGACTTCTGCACATTTGCCAACGCGCATTCTCACCCAACCGCGATTTACAATGCGGACCCCTTGGAGTACAACCCCGTGGCAGTGCTCGCATACTGCTATATGTCCGGAAGGGCAACATACCACACCATCCCGGCCTGCCAACCAGCACGCAGGCCGGTGCCCGGTCGCCATGTATCGCACCAGCCTTTCGGCACAGCACATCAGCTCCAAACCGCACCTCCTGATCAGTCACGCTCCATCATGCACCGCGCCCTCGCCTCTGAGCCAAGCTCCAGTCACCACACATAATCAACCGACAAACAGTACAAGCATGCAGTGCAAGCCGCCCCATCGCAGCACAGGAGCTGCTGCCAGGGGCATGCACACGTACCCAGGTCCTCTCACGCCGTGTCAGGGCCCCGCTGCCTCAAGCACCAGCACGCGATGTCCAGGTATTGTCATTGTCAATGGCCGCACATCACAAGTCAGCAAGCGCGGGTACCAGGACCGACACAGCAGCCCCATCCACAATCCCGCCCCATGAGCCACACCGCACCCCGCCAAGCCGATGGCACTCCCTCCCTTGCATCCCTACACCCCTTGTCGCACCCTTGACTCCACATGGAGGCCTTGCCGTGCCTGACCCCTGCTGCCGCCTCACGAGCCGTTGTCAGTGCCCTTGGCCTCCCCCGGCGCACCCCCGTCCACCCCCAGCCCGAACAGCACCCCCATGTGCTTCGCGGCCCCCTCGATGCCCTGGAAGAATTTGTCCGCCAGCTTGATGAAGGTGAAGGAGGTGAGCAGGCTGTCGGAGCCGGCCTGGTGCTGGGGGCCTATCCGCTGCACGTCCAGCATCTCCGCCAGCTTGTTCAGCCCGCCGTGCAGGTTGTCGCAATACCGCATCAGGTACTTGATGTCGAAGATGTTGGGGAAGTAGATGTTGAGGAGCTCAAAGAACTCCTGCTCGGTGTTTGGCAGGGGCTGGCAGGTGAGGATTTTGAGTAGGTAGCCGAAGTCGTAGTTGCTGTGGAAGGTGATCCAACGCACGTCGTCATTCAGCACGATGCCGGATGTCATGAGGAGCTCGCCGAAACGGTGGACGTCTATCCCACGCGACTCGTGCAGCGCGAAGTCGATGCCGGATTGCTTCAGCAGCTCTATGCTGTCCTGCGCGTAGACGTCGTCAGACAGCCGGAAACCCTTGAAGTTGAACTGCCACACGCAGAGCTCGCCGTTCGACCGCGGCAGGTTGCCCTTGGCGTCTGTGAACGTGAGCCCCAGCTGAATGAGCTTGAGCATGTCGACGTTCATCTTCAGCGCTTTATAAAGGTATTCTCGGCTGCTTTTGAACGTGCCAATCGGCTTGGCAACAACGCCAGGGAACTCCGTGTCCATGGCGATGTAGGGGAAGGAGTCCACTATGTCACGTATGAGAGCGAACTCCGCCTCCAAGTTGTCTCCCCACACCTCCCGAACACGCAGGATCTCTCCAGTCTTGGTTGTGCCTGTGAGGCCCTCCGGTGGCCCCATATTCCTGCCCGAGCCCTCTGCTGTCAGCTACTCCCTTGCAGCTCTCACGACATCCTAACCGGGACGGGCCAACAGACCCGTTCCCGCACGTTTCTTGCTACGATAAGGCAATGGCAGCAGACCAGGGAAAACTGTCAAAATGGTTCACAAAGTTGGTCTGTGGCAAGACTAGCAGACCAGGGAAGTCACTGTAGTACAAAGCAACAGCAAGATGAGCTATTGTCCTTGGTTAACCTCCTGCAGCACCACCAGGGGAACAGCGGGAACACCAGAGGAACAAACGACGGTACGTCACTTCATGCAGCACTCGCAGGAGAAGCGCAACGCCCCCTGCCCTGCACATCTGCGACGTTATTTTCACTTTGCGGGCAGATGAGGATGGAATTAAGAGAGCGTAGTTTTCCGCGTGTGGGCGTGACGGTCACCTTAGTCTCAGGCTCGGCAGGGCTAGTTCTGGCACTTGAAGCTGTCAGCATAGAACGGCAGTGAAGTCTTCATACAGTGACGTCTACCTAATAGCACGGCGGGCGCCTGCTTGTTCATATTGGCGCTGCGCTCGCTCTGTTGAGAGCCACATCGACTCCTAGAACATTATGGACAGACACCCTACTCCACAAGTATCTTCAGCTCCTGTCGCGGCCATGACGGAGCCCGGGACGACAGAACCGCAGTCCTCCGGCCATGCTTCGCCCCTTGCTCACGTCAACTAGCAGTCGTCAGCCGTAGCCAGGATAAATGTCAAACTCACAGCAAGGACCACCCCGGCGGTCCCTCCTGGACACCGTCGCCGTGCTGGCCCGGGAGCAGCAGCAGCAAAAGCTCCAAGCGCAGCAGCAACGCAGCCTCGCAGCCGGCCTCGCCGCGCCCTTGGTCAACCCCTCTCCAACGCCTCCCTCCGTGCATTCAGCCCAAGAGAACCTAAGCGCGCCCGCACAAGGCAGCTCAGGCTCCGGCCCGCTCCCAGCACCGGCCCAGAGGCCCCTGGTAGGGCTGACAGGCCTGGACCTGTCCTCCGGCCACATCGATCCCCACCTACCCAGCCGCTTGCTACGGCCTAGCACCAGCGGTTCCATAGGCAGCCCGAGCATCTCCCTGTTGGGGACGGGTAAGCGCAAACTGCAGGGGGTCTTGGACCTGGGCTCAGCCTCCAGCGACCTACGTATCTCAAACGAGGGGTACCTCGGGCAGGGGGCTGCTGCTGGGGTGCCAGCGGGCCTCAGCCACGAGCAGCTCCTGCAACGGCAGCAGCTGGCTTTGCTCGAGGCCCGGCAGCAGCAACAGCAGCAGCTGCTCCAGCTGCAAGGCCTCCCCGCCAGCTCCCAACGGCCCCTACCGCTGTCTTTGCAGCAGCAGCAGCAGCAGCACGCACTGGGCGATCCAGGAGGAGCAGCAGGACCCACGGCCACCGCACGGTCTGCGCTTCTGACCTCATTGCTGTTGCAGCAGCAGCAGCAGGGCCTGCCGGGTACCTCTGGTCGCCAGCCCAGCGGCGAGCGCATGGATCTGGGGGGTGCGCCGGGCTCGTACAGCCCTGCGCGCCCCAAGAGCGGCGGGCTCGGTGTGTCACAGCAGCAACAGCAGCAGCAGGGCTGGCCGGGCGCCTCTAGTCGCCAGCCCAGCGGCGAGCGCCTCGACCTTGGGGCTGGGCATGGTCCGTACGGCCCCGGTCCGGTGCAACCCAGGGGCGTAGGGCTTGCAGGGCAGCACCAACAGCAGCAGCAGGGATGGGCTGGTGCCTCTGGTCGCCAGCCCAGCGGTGAGCGCCTGGACCTGGGGGCTGGGCCCGGCCCGTATGGCCCCGGTATGCTGTCCGACCGGCGCAGCCCTGCAACAGGGGAGGGCCGCATGGGCAGCCAGTCTTCCCTGGACGACGCCGTCGGGCGCAGCTGCAGCATGAGCGTCAGTCTGAGCGGTACCAGCGCAGCGCACCTGAAAAGCAGCGACCTTGGGTCCACCAGCGGCGGTTTGGCGGGTCTGCGGGCCGCCCTGGGCGCCGGGTCAGCCCAGCCTTCGCCTCAGCAGCTGCTGACTCAGCGCTCGGGGCTCCAGCACAGCGGCAACGACGGGGGCCTCGGGGCAGCCGGCCGGGGGCAGCAAGGGCAGCCGCTGGCCCTCCAGGATGCTATTTTGGCGCCGCCGTTGCCGCACGGCCGCAGCCTCAGCCAGGGTGGGCTCAACCAGGCGGCGCAGCAGCTGCAGCAGCTGCAGCAATATCACCAGCAGCAGCTGCTGCTTCTGCAGAGGCAGCAGCTCCGGCTGGCGCAGGAGGCGGCCGAGGCGGGGCCATCTGGGTCGGCGCTTGCGCTGGATGCAGCGGGTGTTGGGGGCGGGAGCATGACCAGCAGCCTAAGCGGCGCGGCCCGCACCGGGTGGCCCCTTTCCACTGGAAGTGTGCCAACAGCAGACGGCCGGCCTCCATCTGGGGGCCTTGGACCGGGGGTGGGCCCCGGGGGCGCTCCAGTGGCGCAGCCGCAGGGGCAGGTGCAGCGGGTCAGCGATGCGGCGGTGGACGGCCGCCCTTCCTCCAGCAGCTCTCGGCTGTTCAAGGTGTGCGAAACGCGCGCGTACGACGAGATCGACCTGTTGCTGCAGGACATTGACCTGCTGCACGTGGCGCACTCGGGTTGGGGCGCCATCGGCAGCACGGGGCACCTTCAGCAGCAGCAACAACAGCAGCAACAGCAGCAGCAGCTGCAGCAGCAGCGGGAGCAGGATGAGCTGCACAGCGGCGAGGGGCCGTCCAAGTACTCTCGGCACAGCGAGGACTCGGGCATCAGCATGCGGCGCTACCACTCGTCGCCCCTGCCCACGGAGGAGAGGATGGCAGCCCTGAACCTGCAGCAGCAGCTTCGCGTGTCGCAAGCAGCTCAGCAGCAGCAGCAACAGCAGGCTCAGCAGGGGTCAGGCATCCAACAGCAGCAGCAGCAGCAGCAGCAGGGGCTGCAGGACCCGGAGGTGTACCGCCAGCGCCTCCTGGCTTTGCACAGGCATCACCAGGAGCAGCTGCTGCAGAAGCAACAGCAGCAGCAGCAGCTGCAGGGCGGGCCGATGCCGTCGTTCGCCCATCCGCACGGCGCTACTGCTGCTGCTTCTGACCCCCTGGATGCACCTCGAACGGGGCTGCCAAGCGGCCTGGCGTCCAGCGTCAGCAGCGGCCTGCAGCAGCAGCGTGCCGCTGCCGCCGCCACTGCGGCCGTCCATTCGGAGCCGCTGCCAGCCGCAAGCATCGACCGGCACCAACCGCCCCGGTACAGCTCCTTCAGCCCGCGGCAGCAACAGATACAGCTGCAGCAGTACCAGCACCCGGACCCGCCCCACCTGCCGTACGTGCCGTACCAGCCGTACGGCCAGCAGGGGCAGCCGCAGCAGGCCTGGAAACCCCCCGACCAAGAGGCATTCGCGGTAGCGGCCGCAGCGGCTGCCCCCCGTGGGGAATATGTGGAGTGGCTATCAGGGGAGCAGCACGGGCTGTCCGCCGGCCAGCGTGGGCGGGGCCCCAGTGGGTCCGGACTCCTGGCCGGCTCGGGCCCGCTCCAGCTAGGGATGTCGTCAGGGCTCCGAAGCGCTGGAAACGGCAGCAATCTGTTCGGGGGCGAGCTAGCATCGGGCATTGGCGCTGGCACCAGCGGCAGCATGCTGCAGCAGCAGCAGCAAAGTCCGGGGTTTTACGCGACCGAGTTGCCTGGGTGGCGGAGCGCCGCGGACGCGTCGGGTGTGCAGCTGCCACGTGGCGTGCAGCAGGGTCAGGGCGGAGCAGCCGCCGTGCCCCTGGGGGCCTCGCTGCCGCCGCCGCCGCCGCCGCCGCCGCAGCAGTTGCAACTCCAGCAGCAGCAGCAGCAGCAGGCGGGCCTGCAAGTACAGCAGCAGGCGTTAGGGCATCCACAGATTCACCAGACGGGCACGGCTTACCCTACAGGCCCTTCTGTGGGTGTGGAGCCGATCCCGGACCCGAGCTTGATTGGTGCCCCCGTGGGTGCGGGACGGGCGCACGACAAGGAGCTGGTGCCGCCCATGCTGGACCCGGACATGTGCGGGGAGCTGTTTGACCTGCCGGGGGTGTTAGGGGATGACCTCGGCGGGGTCGATGAGCTGATGCGCGAGATCCTGTCGTCTAACGACGCCATGGATGCGGACACTGGTACGCCGAGCGCGCAGCTGGCCCCGAGCCTGGGGCAGGGCCAGGGGGAAGGGCAGGGCCAGGCGCACGAGCAGGGGCTAGGCCAGGGGCAGCCCCAATCAGCCGTGGCGTCTGGCCCTAACCAATCGGCCCCGTCCCAACACGTTCAGTATAATTCAAACGAAACACAGCAGCTGCTGCCGACGCCGCCGCCGCACCAGCAGCAGCAGCAGGCACCCGGCATGCCGCAGCAGCAGGTGCAGCAGCAGGTGCAGCAGCAGGTGCAGCAGCAGGTGCAGCAGGGGAGAGCCCCTGAGCCTAGTAGGACCAGCGCCTCCAACGCGCGCCCCCCGTTGGGGACCTGGGCCCCGCCCGCGCCCCTGCAACCCCAGCGCAGCGGCAACTTCCTGGTGCCATCGCAGGCGCTCCTACAGCTCCCGCCGCCGCCGCAGCAGCAGCAACACCACCTGCTTCCAGTGCTACAGCCCACGCGTGTCTACCCCAGCGGTTCAGGGCAGAGTGCGTCCCGCCTCTCGCGCCAGTCGCACGGCCGGAGCTCAGGGTCCATGCAAAAGTCCACGTCAGGTGCTGGCGGCTCATCTGCCAGCGCCAATGTCGGTGCTGCCGCAGCGGCGGGCAGCGGCACAGGGCCCCGGGCACTTACCCCGCGGGCGGTAGCTGCCGTCGAGTCCGCCGGGCCCAGCGGGCCGCCGGGTTGGCCTGGCTGGCCGCATGGCCGTGCCATGGGCCCGAGCAGCGGGAGCGTTGGCGGCAGCGGTGTAGTGGGCCGCGGCGGGGGTGCAGGCTGTCGGCCGGACAGTGGACAGACGACGCGCAGTATGAGCAGCCTGGGAACGGGGACGCTGGGCACGACGAAGGGCGCTGGGGACGGCCGGGCGGGAGACGTCGACATGGAGGCGGCCGGAGCTGTGGTGAGTGCCTGCACAAGGGCGGGGCAGAGTGAGCGGGGCGGGGGAGGAGGTAGAGGGGAGGAATGCAATGGGGACTGGGGCCGTGGGGATGATGGTTGCATGGGTTGGTGGGGCTAAGTAAGAGGGTAAGGCCTGGCGAAGGCGGTGTGAGCGGCGGCTTGTAGCGTTTTTGGCATGGGTAGTGGGCACCGTGCGTGAGCCTGTGCCGCCTGCTGCCCGTGTGCTGCTGCAGGCCAACGGGTCTGGTGGTGGCACGCCCGCCTCTGTTTCCCGGGAACGCACCAGCACCAGGTGAGTCCCGGTGGCCGTAACTGTACCGTTATGGCATCGGAGTAGCTGGGATGAAACCGCGCTGGTCGGAACGCTACGCGACTATCACAGCTGCCCGCAGCTTCCTGGGAACGGTAGTGCGTTTCCTAGTGCGTTTCCTGTCATCGCGGTTGAAAATACTGGTGTTCTGGAATAAAACAGAGGCTCCTGCCCCACATTGGTTGTGGGCAGTGGAGATGATTGTGCCACCCCTGCCCGCACGCCCTCGTTCGGCATCCATTCCATGCGGCCGCGTGCACGTGCAACACGCGCTATGCGTGTTCATACCGCTGGCGTAGTCCTTGAGACCATGAATGCAGTTGCGCAAATGCAGAAGCACCGGTGTGTTACAACAAGAAGAGCTGCTGTCCCTCATTAAAGGCTGACACGTGCCGGCCCGCCCGGGGGACCCTTCTGCATCCGCACGCAGGGGCTCTAGCCGCGGCAACTCTGGCAGCAAGCCCCGGGTGTACAACCGCACGGTTCCCACCTTTGGGGACATCGTGTCGCACGGGCTGTTCCCGGTGGGCGAGGGAAAGTGGACCGTGGGCAACATAAAAGACGAGGTGGCAGTGGAGATTACGCCGACAGGTGGGTGCTTTCTACCTGGTGGGAGGCGGGATGCTGTGGTGTTGCCAGCACTTGAGCGCGTATTGACATTGTGAACACAAGACAACAGCCCCTACTGCCTTGCGGAGGTCACCGGAACCGCACCTTCCCGCCCTGCTCATGACCCAAAGTCTGCAATACGCCCTTAAATTCGTCTGCCTGCTGCGACGTTCTCGGCCCTTCAGGCGAGATCGTGTACGAGGGGACCAAGTACTCGAGCATCAGTGCCTTCGCGCTGGTCGTGCTGCGGCAACGCAATTCGGATCGCCAGGTACGTGGGGGTGCGGCCGCGGCGATCCGTTGGAGTGGTGATACGTAACGACTGGCTGCTGCACTGCAGCGCTTTGTCTGTCAGAGCGCAGGCTGAGGACGTGCGAACGCAGCCATGCAGCAACTTTGTAACAGCAATTTGATTAATGCTGCTTACCGGTAGTATGGACAGGATGGCTGACACCCGCCCATTGGGCTGCTTATGCAACCTGCCTGCCCAGTGTGTATGCTACAGCACCTGGCCCACCCGACACCCGTATGCGTCGGTAGCTGCTGCCAATCCTTCATTACGCGGATGAGATCCATTCCTTCACGTCCGTACGCAGGCATGCGACGGTTGGCGCGAGGTGCGGCACGGCGGCGTGAAGATGGAGGTGCTTAGGAAGGAGTGCCTGCGCATCATGTTCGAAAACGGGGAGCTCTGAGGCACCGGGCAGCCATGTGCCACTTCCCGGTGCGTGATGCATAGGTGTGCTCGTTGGAAAACGCGCGAGCTCGTTGCTGAGGTCGGTTTGCTGTGCCTGTGGTGTGCATATCGGCGCAGTACTATTTGGAACAAAGCGGGCTTGGTGTGCGTGAGCCAGTTGCTCGTCGGAGGCGTGTTACATTATCATCATTGGTGTAGACTGCGAAGGGACGTGTACAAAGAGAAGTACTGCCTGGTGGCAACAGGACGTTTTGTGGGAGAGGCGGTACGCACGCAGCAGGGTACGAACGATTGGGTCGCAAAAGGAAGAGGACAGCGTGCTGGGTTCGGGCCGAGACACTTGGCATTTGGACTGGCGGCTGCGCGTGCGGCTGAAGTTGCGGCTGCTGGGACCGGCAATTGCGTTACCTTTGCGACTGCACTACTCCCTTAACTAGCACGCGCATTTCATTGCACATCGCCACTGGAACGGGGCGCAAGGTGCAGGTCGCACGGCCCCTAGCACCGCCGCTTACACCATTCTTTGCCGGTCGCGCGGGCTTGGGTTTGGTTTGGTTGTTTACAGGGAACCCCTTCCTGTCGGGGTGTCGTACCACATCCACCACCCCGGGCTAAGGCGGTTTCGCAGAGCTGAGGGAGGTAGACTGCATGCATGATAGCGTTGGATCAGCGTGCGTGTTTTTGTTGGTTCGAACGCAAAACAACGCGAATGGCACACAACGGCTGCGATCGCTTGCTCCCAAGGCCGTGTGAGAGGCTTTCCTGGCGCCTGCCCTTAGTTAGTGCGCCCGCGGTTGGCATGTAGACAGCTGGGTTGACATGACACACGTGCACTGAGGTGGGAAAGGCGACAGGTGATGCGCAAGGGGCGTTTGATCGGGGAGCATTGTTGCGCGCTTGGTTGGCGTTTAGTGACACACTCGTGCACATCGGCAGCGGGTGAAGCCGCCACCGCCTCTGTGCCTTAAAAATGGATGGTTCAGGTTCATCAACGCGTGCAGTCCATGTGCCCTGTGGTTGAGTCGTTTGCGGTGCTTGGATGACAGGATATGTGCGTGCGGTTTTCGGACAGCGCAGGACGTTGCGGTGGGCATGTGGTGCATGACCAGAGCGTGTGGAGCGCAGCTGTTGGTAGCTGAACGGTAAACGTCGTACAGTGGAGGAGTGACGGTTTTCTGTTGCTGGACGGGCGCTGCAGGAGCTCTGCTTGCTAGATGCCTGATCCTGGGGTCCAGCTTTGACCAGGGCTGGTTATGCTGCGTGTTTGTTGCTGTATGTCGCAGCAGTGCTCGTCCCTGCTCCGGCGTTGGTTGCCATGATGTTACAAAGCTCTCGCTGTCATGCATGCCATTCACCCTCGATGCAGACGAAGATGATGTGCCTCTTAGATGTGCGTCCTTATGATGCGAACGCTGGCATTGTGTCAACTACGCGCATTTTCCTCACGATTCGTAACTTGCTTGCAGGCACGGTGTGTCGAAATGTTGTTGCACGGTGTGTATCACTCGCACGGTTATGTGCCAACCTGCGGTTGCGTATGGCTGGTTGACCGGTGAGGTGGTGATGGCTGCGGGAGGGCGGACGGGCGGTCTGGGAGGCCGGGTAGGTGTATACGTATACGTAGCAATCGCCGTGCAAGTGTGGCACCGTGTCCAGTGGTGTGGCGCCGCGGCAATTTATGAAAACCCCAGAAAAGAACGTGCAGTACCGGTACCGTCTTGGTGCGAGGGCGCCCAGCGTTCTGGACAGCCTTCATTTTGCTCAAGTTTGCAGGACGGGGCGACGGGCACCCGTTAGCAGATTCCTGTTGCGTTACGGCTGCTGCCTTACTGGTGTCCTGGCGTGTGGCCTGTGTAGGGTCGGCGGAGTGGCGGGCAATGGGACGGGTTATCGTGCGGTTGCGGTTTCAGGATGCACTCTCCCCAGGACGGCATTCATCAGGGAGACACCCAGCGTGGACGCCCAGCCTATGGCCTGATGAAAGGAGCTGACCAGTAAGGTAACTTAAGAGTCCACGGGGGCTTGAGCTGAGTACAGTACGGTAGCCACTGGTTTGGCCCCTGGCCTTGACCGCTCGCACTGTACCCTCGTTGAAAGTGCTACGTAAGCTGCCGCCCAAAGCCTGCACGGGTCAAGCAGGGTCAAGGCTGATAGGCCGCAGTGGGTCCGGGAGATAGTGGACGCGCACTGTAAGCGTGGGGGTCCGTTCTGCCTGATATTGAGACATTACCGGTACCTGATCAGGGGGCGGCGGCTTGTGAGCCACTCCTGTAGCATACGGTAGTCGATATCCGGGCTGTAGCCGCGTAGAGAAACCTGCTTATACCCCCCTCCCTTTACTGTTAACGGAGAGCTGAGACAACGGAAGGCAGGCATGCTTCGCTACAGTCCTGGAGCGCCAATTGACTAGGTGGTCCACTGAGGAGGCACCTGTTCCACAGCTAGTGGCCCATGCACGGATGCTCGTCACGCCCAACAGTCCGTTAGCAGAGCGTGCAGGACCAGGCTGCAGCGCAGCAGCCCAGTCGGGTGATTGCGCAGTGGTGAGGTTGAGCGAGGGCAAGGGTACGGCATGACACATCGTTCAAACGCCTAGCATCCTGCCTACATCCTTTCCAGCACCAAGTGTAGTTCAGATTGAATAGCTTTATCCTCCGTTGCACGATGGCGGTTGAGTCCTGTTCCTACCTACCCTTGACAGGAACGCAGCTGGATCACGGAAGTCTATGACTGAAGGACTTCCCGTAGCAATGACTATGGAAAAGAGCGGCGTATCGTTTACGGGCTTACAAGAGCTATTGGCCCAGGCGGACAAGGCCTCCGACATTTCCGAGTTTGTGAAGCGCGTGATACGCCCAGCGCTACCCAAGCAAGATGCAGCTTACATATCCCTCATACCTGAGGAAAAGCGCGGGCAGCCAAGTCATATCCTCGTTGTGGCATGGACCCTGGGACTAAGGGACTTGGAGGACCTTCTGCGAAAGGAGGCCGGCAGCAGGCCTGACGGCGAAGTATTTTTCTGGGTTGACTTTATCGCGTGCACCTTGACAGCAAGCGGGACGGTCGCCGGTCGGTTGGAAGGCGGTTCGCAGCAGCGGGGCGGGGCGGAAGCAGGAGACCCCACCGCGGAGGTTGGCAACAGCCTGCTGACCAAGGCCGATACCGCCAGCGCCCTCGCACCGTCAGCAGCCTCCTTGGAGGCATATCGGTCCGTACTCGTGGCCGACAACGTCACCCTGCTGCTGCTCCTGGATCCCGACTGTGCTGTCCTGACAAACCCAGGGTGCCTCTACGGCATTTGGGCCTTCCAGCGCCAATGCCAGCTGCGCCCAGCTTCCGACAGCTCCCACCCAGGCACCATCATCCCGCTATGCGCAGCCGGTGTCGATGCCATGCTGCTGCAGCTCGTCTGGGAGCAGCTGAGCTTGGCCAACCCATCACCCCACACCGCCGACGCAACCCACACCAGCATCCTCCAGGAGGTAGCGGCACCTTCCTCCAGCCCCTCGGCAGCTACCGGCAGCTCCGCAGGGGGCGCTACGGGGACCCTAGAGTCCGAAGAGCCCGACGTTGAGGCGTGCATCGCAGCCGCTGACGCTGCGGTCAAGAAGGCCGTCGCTGACGCCCTCTCCACCCGAGCACAGCTGCTCGAAACAGCTGCTGCAGCTGTAGAATCAGCAGCGGACGCGTCCACGCAGAAGCAGTCGGCGAAGGCAGTTGACGACACCCTTGCTGCAACATGCGATGCCGCGGGGTGCATCACCTGGGCCGACGGGCGGCCGGGGGAGGCGGAGCCGCTGCTCCGGCGGGCCCGCGACGCCCGCGTGCAGGCCCAGGGCCCCCACCCTCTGACGTCAGCCCTGTCCTCCATGCACCTGGGTGCCGTACACCAGGCCCTGTACGGCAGGACGGACGAGGGGGAGCTGCTGCTGCGGAGCGCCATCGAGCTCCTGGACGCGCTGCCTGGCGCTGCCGGTGCACCAACGGCGGCGGCGGGGTCAGCGGCAGGGACGGAGGGGGCTGCCGCCACCGCCGACGGCGGTGCCGTTGGCAACAGCGGCGGTAGCGACGCCCCGCCACAGCCGCAGCCGGTGGCGGCCGCAGTAGGAGCCCTGGCGGCGCCGCTGCTGGCGGCCCAGGCGCGGCACTACCTAGCCATGCTACTCAGCGCCCGGGCTACAGGCGCGTTTGGGCAGCGCCAGGGTGGGACGCTGGCCCGCAACACCACCTCCAAGGCCTCCAATCCCCCGCCGAACAAGGCCGTCAGCCATGCGGGTGAGGCGTCGGACTCCGCCGCCGCTGCCGCCGGTGGCGGAAGCGGCCGCGCCGCCCCGAACCGCGCCGTCAGCGTCGCCGGCGCCGTCGCGGCGGCGGAGCAGCTGCAGGCCGCCGTGCCGCTGCCGCCTGGCGGCGGCGGCGGCGGCAGCCGCGGCGGCTCCATGTCGCTGACGTCGGTGTGCTCCGGCGCCGCCAGCCTGCAGCTGCCGCCAGGCGGGACGCCACGGGAGGTGGTGCCGCTGCTGCGGGCGGTGCTGCCGGCGTTCGAGGCGCACTACGGCGCGGGACATCCCCTGACGGCCACGGCGCTAAGCAACCTGGCACTGGCGCTCAAGGCGAGTTGTACCTGGTGTGCATGACCCGTGGGTCGGTGGCCCAAACTCACGGTTAGACGGGACCTGTGGGACCTATGTGAGGACGGGCCTCAGCCTCCCCAACGATTGTATCCAGGGGCTGCACGCAGTCTCGCGCAGGGCTCCTGTGCCCAGTACGGGCTATCTGGGGCTTGCCTGGTACCCTTTGATGTGTACGACGTGAGGGGTACGTCGCGTGCGGCAAGCACAGCTTGTGCCAACATTCCGCGCCTGTCCGTGCACGGCCTTGCTCCGCAACGTCCGGGCCTTACATCACACGCCTGCCAGCACCCCTCCACTGTTTCCTTGGCACGCACGTTGCTCCTCTGTCTTCACTTACGGTAATGCCATGCTCCGGGGCCCCTCTGCCCCCCAGGACCACGGGCGGCTGGAGGAGGCGGAGCCGCTGCTGCGCCGCGCGTTGGCGGCCCGTGAGGCAACGCACGGCCCCGCGCATATCGACACGCTGCGGGCTATGAACAACCTGGCGGGGCTGGTGGAGGCGCAGGTGAGTGCAAAAGGGCGATTCGGTGAAAAATACACTCTTACCATATAAGGTCTGGCGGGATTGGTGGAGGCGCAGGTGGGTGGGACGGCCACTGCAGTAAAAGATGAATCACAATGATACCATAAAGGGTCTGGCGGGACTGGTGGAGGCGCAGGTGGGTGAAGAAGGCCACTTCGGCCGTAAAGGTGGCTCACCGTCGGACAGTGAAAGGCCTGGACGGGGCTGGTGGAGGCGTCAGTGGGCAAACAGCGGACACCGCCTGCCTGTCCATGCGTCGCATGCCTACTGCGCGCAGGGCACACCGGTGATGAACCAAGCTGCCATCATACCAGTTCGACAAAGTTTCTTATGGACGCGGTCTTCGAGTTGACTTCAGTATGGCACAACCCAACCCACGCACCCCGCAGGGCAATCTGGAGGAGGCCGAGGCGCTGCTGCGGCGCACCGCGGAGGCGGCCGCCTCCTCCCTGGGCCCCCTGCACGCCTACACAGCCAACGCGCTGTCCAACCTGGGGGTGGCGCTCAGGAAGGTGGGTTAGGGCCGTGGAAGGCACCCTTCGCACGCACACGACCGTTGCATAAACGACGCCACACCATTCCTACAACCTGTAAATAGCATTCTCCCAACGCTTGGACGACACTACGGTACTTTACACTGCTGTTTTCCCGCAGGCCGGCAAGATGGGCGAGGCGGAGGAGCTCTTCACGGCTGCGCTGGAGATCCGCGAGAAGGTTCTGGGCCCCGCGCACCTGGACACCGCCGCCTCCCTGGGGGACATGACGCTGCTGCTGCTGGAGCAGGGGCGGCTGGCGGAGGCGGAGCCGCTGTTCAGGAGGTGGGTGGGGAAAGCAGTTATTCAAGTAAATTGATACCGAAGCGGTCCACGGAAAAGGTGGGGAGAGGGGCGGGCACGTGCCTCTGGGTGTGACTGGCGGCAGGGGCCTGGTCGTGTGCAGGCTCACAGGGGGCCATTGACGCAGCAGAAACAGGAGGGTCCTGCTCCTGTCTTTGCTTGCGTTAGGTACGGTTGTAGGTGGGATTTGTTGCTGCTGGGCCGTTGAACGGTCGCCGCGTGCGCACCCCGTCTGTGGCCTCACGGCTTGGTGTTGTGCCTTGGCTGCAGTGGTGCACCGGCACATATCTCTGGACAATGTAGGTCGCGCGGCTTACGGAGGGCAGCGCTCTTCCCCGTTTCTTTTGCGTTGTCCACGTGCCCAGAACCATGGCATCCGCGAGCTCGTGCCGAACCCACCAGGCCGGCCCTTGAACTGGGATGTGGGGATGTTACGTCGTGCTTGCAACCCCCCAGGATCCTGGACATCCGCGAGCTGGTGCTTGGGCCCGCCCACAAGGACACCGCCGCCTCGCTGTGCGACCTGGCCACCCTGCTGGAGCAGCTGGACAGGAGCAGGGACGCGGAGCCGCTACTGAGGAGGTGCGCCTGTGGATGTGTGCTTGCACGTGTGGGCGTGAGTGAGGGTGTGGACGCGCGCTGGTCAGTGTGCTAGCGGTTGGCGCATCTGGACTATACTGTGCTAGGGTTCTGTGCCACTGCTGAGGCAAGAAAGGCTCGGCGGCGATAGTGCAGTACTGTTGACGAGCAGCTGGCGTGGGCACGGCGACGCGCTGTGCTGCATGCTTGGCATTCACGCACGACGTGACGGTTGGTACGGCAACTGCCAGACGGCCTTCCCCTGGCACCTGTCCTCATGCGTAACAACCAGTGGCAAACAGCACCAGCCCGGAACACATACCGGCATCTTGAAATGCAACCATGCGGCCCCTGCACTTCAGGGCCGTGTCCATCCACGTCCGGTCGCTGGGCCCCGGTCACGAGGACACTGCCAGCAGCACACGGGAGCTGGCCAAGGTGGGGAGGACCATATCATAGCTAGATTAATCGGAACAAATTAATTAGATTGATTAAATTAATCTGGAGTTTGGGCCCCTAAGGGCTCGGTGGCCTCAGCAGCACACGGGAGCTGGCCAATGTGGGGAGACGAAGATGGTAAACGCAAGGAAGTAGAAGTGGTAGTGGTACGGCAAGGTCAAGGTGGGGAGGCCACTTGTGCAGTACCGCAGTGAATCAACCGTAGTACCGTACCCTTCTCTACGCTACCAAACTGCACCGCAGATGCTGATGCATCAGCACACGCTGGCGCACCACTGACGGCCACGTGCAGCTTCTTCATGGAGTGGAACGCCCTAATCAGTATATGTTGCGCGATGTGGACGTTTGCTTGCAGGTGCTGGCGCAGCAGGGCAACGCGGCAGAGAGCGAAAAGCACTACCGCCGGGCTCTCGCGGTGAGCACACAGAGCTGGGATGTGCATCCCGATTCTCGCAACCGCATCTCCACACAGGGCTGGGTACGCTTTATACACCTGCACTTTCTCTTCCAGCTACAACCTTGCTTACGTTGGCACGTCCCCGTGGCACACCACACTGTACCTGCTCATCCTCTCTTTACGCCCGGCTACCGTATCCTCGTTACCCTCCCTCCCGGTCATGCCACAGCCACCATCACTCTCAGCGTGAAAGTGCTACGGTGTCCCTCTGACCAACAGCGTAGCTACCCCTCGGTCCCCTGTTCTCGTTCCTGTCCGCCGCTCTCCCAACTTGGTTAGAAGCCGCTTCCTCCGTGGGGCTGGAACATAAGCTGTCCACCCCGACGTCCCCTGTCCACCCCGCAATACAAGACCCTGCTCCTGCCCCGCGACCTTACCACACTCCACACCGCCAGATGGCTTTTGCAGGCTGACCGTTGCCGTTTTCGTTGCCGTTACCGTTGCCGCGGTTACCCCCAGGTTATGGAGGCCGTGCTAGGGCCCTCGCACCCCGAGACCACCGTCACGCTCAACCAGCTTGGCCTGCTGCTAAAGGACCAGGGCCGCGGCGCGGAGGCGGAGACGCTGCTCAGGAGGTGCGGCGGGGAAGAGCTCCTTCCCATGCATGGGGGGCGCTGCCCGGACTTGTGAGGTCACCTTCTTTATGCTGCAGCAGCAGCTGCTGCTGCTGCCCTGCCCCTGCTTGCAGAAGTGGTGCGTCGGTGTGCTGCTGCCCTCGTCCTGCGTGCATTGGCCGCCATCGGCAGCGCCTGGTGAATCTCCGAGCGGGTCGTCCGCAAGCTCCTGTGAGCAATGCCGGATTGTGGACTGTGATCGCACACACGGCAGGTCCTTCGCGACTGTACTGTAACCCCTCCCCACACCGCCCTCGGTCCCATGTCGCCTCCCCCCGCAGAGTCCTAGCGGCAACCGAGCCCTACGCCGTGACCAGATCCTCGAAGGCAGCCACCCCAGAAGCTGCCGCCGCCACCACAAGCACCAACACCAACACCGCTCCATCAGCACCCACCGTCGAGGGTGGCGCTCCGACCCCTGCTGACTCCGCCGCCGCTCCCGCTGCCGCCACCGCCACCCTCGCTGCTGCCCCTGCTGGCCCCGCCGCCCCTGCCCCGGCCGCCCCTGCGTCCGACTCCCGGCCCGAGGCCCCCCGCCAGCGCGCCGCCTGCCTGGTGGCTCTGAGGGGCCTGGCGGAGCTGGCGGCGGCGGAGGGGCGCGCGGAGGAGGCGGAGGTGTTCCTGTGCAGGGTGGGTGTGGGGATGTGGTGGCGGGTCTGGTGTGGGCTAAGGGTGGCGATGCGGGGACTGTGGGTGCACTAGAGCTGGCAGAAGGGTTCCTCTGACATAGTCTCTGGGGGCGTCAGCTGCATGATAACAGCAGCGCTAGCGGGAGCTTGTTATGATGTCTCTTGCATTAAGTCTCGCTTAATGCACAATGCCTGTGTGCGTAACGGTACCCCCAGGCGCTGGTGCTGAGCGAGCGCTCGCTGGGCGCCACGCACGCCGTGACGCTGGGCTGCGCGGAGGGGCTGGCCGTGCTGCTGGCAGAGCAGGTGGGTGTGTGTGCGGGGCGGGGGCGGGCCAATGCGGGGCAGGGAAGCACAGCGCTGAGTCCGGTGCGTACGGTGAACGTTGTGCCGCTTCATCGTGTCAAGGCCTTGGTGGTGCTGCTGGCGGAGCAGGTGTGGGATTTGGGAAAGGGTACGGAAAGGGCGGCCAACAGATTCGGGGTATGGTTTTCCAAGGCCTGAGAGTGAGGAGGGCTGGTGCAGTGGGATGTGGTGCGGGGGTGACGCCGCATGTGCATAGAAGATGTGGTGCATGCTGCTGCGAGCGAGGTGGAGGTGCTGAAGGCAGTAAGTACCGCTCAGGGGCGCACGAGGGCTCAGCTAAACTGTTCGCATCCAGGCTTGGCCAAAGCGCTATAGTGATGGTCAAGGGCTTGCAACGGTCCTGTAACCATATGCCCTCAGCATCCTCATGGCCACATGCTACGGCTATCCCTCACGGCTACCACCCAGCTGAAGGCAGGGGCGTCCAACATATGAAGGCACGATAACCCTATTACCTCAGGGCATGCTGGACGATGCCTCAGAGCTGCCCGCCACACCGCCCCTTACCTACCTTGCCTAGCTTGGTACTGAAGCAAGTAAGTACATGCATGTAACCCGACTCAACCCCACTACCCCAGGGCATGCTGGACGACGCGTCGGAGCTCACTGCTCGCATGCTCGAGGGCATCGTGGAGGAGCAGGGCGAGGACAGCGAGGATGCGGTGCGGTACCTGGTGAGTCAGCCGTCCCATTTAATACACAAGGGGTGCGAACAGAGGAACTAAGTACGGTCGCCATGTGCGTGTCCAGCGCGGCGATTGCTGTGCGTGTTGTCTATGACCAAGGCAGGCACTGGCCCTGGCGTGTAGGTACGGCTACAATTCCTGCGTTGACCACATGCCATGCCGGTTCCTCTTTCTGCCATGCATTGCGCCACTCATCTCTTCGCACCCAATTCCTGGAAACCCAAGAAAGCAACCTCCACTCCGCTCGCACATCACTGGCGTGTTCCCCATTCCCGCGATTGCGTGCCGTGCAGTCGCTGTACGAGCAGATCTACAAGCTGATGGTCGCCAGGGATGCAGACCAGTCGGAACAGGAGATGCAGCAGCAGCAGCAGCGTGAGGCAGCCGACGGCGAGGGTGAGGGTGAAGGCGAGGGAGACGCCGACGGTGGCGAGGCCGGGACGGGCGCGCCCTCGCCCTCTGGGAGCTCCCCCGGACCGCGCTTCAGCGCCCTGGTAGCACCGTCTGGGGTCTCCAACGCGTCCTCTGCCCTGGTGGCGCTGATGGGGCCCTTCCGAGCGGGCAGCGGCGGCGGCGGCGGCGGCGGAGAGGACAGCAAGCGCGCGCGGCGGCTGCAGGGCGGCGGCGGGGATGCCGCGGACGGAGCGGATAGTGCGGGAGGAGGAGCAGGGGGGCAGGCGGTGCACCACAGCTTTGCCAGCTTCGTCAGCAGGAGGAGCCAGGCTGGCAAGTCGGATGCGGTCACGTCCGCCACCATCGGGTCCGCCATCGGCGGCGGAGGAATGGGAGGAGGGGCAGGAGGTGGAGGGGGAGGGGAGTTGGTGCCCACAGGCCGCACCCAGTCTGTGACGAGCTCCGTACACGCAGTGGTCGAGCGAGTGCATTCGACGCTCGTGGCGTCGGGCCGCATCGAGTCGGTTACAGCGCTGGCGGGCGGTGGGGCACACAGGCTTAGCCGCTTTGCTGGCGGCGGCGGTGGCGGCGGCGGCGGCGGTGCTGGGGGTGGCGGCGGCACGAGCAGGCGTACGATAGCGCTGGGCAGCGTCGGCAGCGTCAGCCGCCGTACCGCGTCGGCTAGTCCAATCATCCCTGGTGGGCTGAACGGCCTCATTGCCGGCGGTACGGCAGATCCAGACGGCGCGACGGTTGGCCCCGGGCTGCCGGTGATCGATGCTAACGGTTTGGGCGGCGGGCAGGGAGACGAAGACGAAGAGCAGGCTGTATCGGGATCTGCACGACTGCGGGCGTTGGCGCCGGGTCAGGGGCAGGGCAAGCGTGGGAGCGGGGACGGGGTCGGGGGTAAGCAGGGCAAGCGGGGGAGCAGCGGGGCGGGGGAGGGCGAGGCGGAGCGGGAGAGGACGTCCAACGGGCCGGCGGTTGATGAGCTGCGGAAGCTGCAGGGGAGCGCGTCGCGGCGCACGGGGGCGGGCCAGTCGCAGCAAACGATGCGGGGGCAGCTGTCAACCAAGGCCATGTTGCAACAGGTGGGGCCCGCGTGGCGTGTGTGGGGGATGGTATTCGCAGCTGCACATCAGGGAGCATTTGGGGGTCCTCGTGCCGCACGTAGCTGACAACAGACTGCCTGTAGCCATACTCGCTTGTCAGCTGCATCTCGTCTATCTATCTGCTGTGCGACTGTCCGCCGCGCTAGCTTGCACTTCAAGCTGTCCTTGCCTCCATCACTCATCACGTTGTCGCTCTCTTTTCGCCACAGGCCGACATCGACCTGGACGATGAGGGTTGCTCAACCGCCGGCATCCCGGCCGTGGGCGTTAAGCACGCCAACGGTCATAACGGCCATGGCAGGCACAGCGGCGACGGGGCAGGCGGTGGGTACGGCAGTGACGAGGAGGACGACGTGGCTGCGGTTGGCTGCTGTGGCCTGGGGGGACGGACCAAGCACCGGCCTGCGAGGGTCAGCCCTGCGCCGCCCACCAAGGTCAAGCCGGCAGAGTAGCGGGCATGGTGTATAAGCGATGCTATGCTACGGTTGGTTGAGTTGGTTGCGTACGGGCAGGCTGGCAGGCGCGGAGGGGTTCGCAGTATGGGGGTAATGGATCTGCGTATGCATGAGGCTTCTATCGTTGCGCTCTACCGTTGTGTGTCTGTGGTTGAGGTGCAGAGGGGCAGGATGCGGTGTGCCAGAGGAGCGAGTGAGGGATGGATGAATGGGGTCCGGCGAGGGAGTGCATGCTGCTGAAAAGCGGACGCAGAGCGTTCTAATTCAGCGCTGGGTATGCATGACCACGGTAATGGAAGTACTGCTGTACGCTACGGCGATGCCGTGCGTGGGGTGTGAGCAAGTGATACGTGATGCAGTTTGGCTAACGGCGTACGGGAGGTTGCCGTTGCTGCCAAGGGTTGGATTCATCCGGTCTCCCAACGGTCTTCAAGTTTACTAGCTGAAGCGCCCTGGTGAGGCGCTGCAAAGCGCTGCGGGCCGTTTGTGTCACCGTGCGCAACAAGCTAGGCGTTGTAATGGCGTACGTGCACCTCAGTTGGTGAGCATGCGATGGTATGTGAAGTACATAGCGCATCATCATGCTGACAGGCGCACCGTAACATGACATATGCAACTCGGTTTGGTCCTTGACCGCACTGCATCGCAGAGTTCCGGTTGGCGGTTGGCGGTGGCCAGGGGTGACAAGTAGAGGAGCGCACGGTGATCAGGCTGCTCAGGGCTGCTCCTTTCTCAAACGCGCCCTTGGCTATTAGGGCTACCCGGTACCGCATTCTGTTGTGCAACTCTCCGCTAATTACGGCGTGCTCCAGTGTGCGTTTGCGCGTTCACTCTGAAGCACGTTGCCTGCCGTTCCCTGGATCGTACTGGCCTGTGTTTTGACGGGGACTAGCTTTGGGCACATTGCCGTCTAACGCTGTTGACCATGCAGCAGCGTGTGGCCCGGTGGCGTGCGCCAGAGGGTGACATTGCCGGTCAATCTGGCACCCCGGCCGCCAATCGCTGGGCACGC
>VFQN01001854.1_pt1 | contig 34179 bp, 31 predicted proteins | sample 3512371 | NCBI WGS metagenome assembly VFQN01 (sample SAMN10412370, study PRJNA504923) | tailings metagenome | isolation source: Replicate 2 from Balatoc abandoned mine | place: Philippines: Itogon, Benguet | collected 2017-08-28 | reverse complement strand
CGGCCAGCACGCCGGCCGAGCGCGCCCAGGTGCTCGGCGGCATGCGCGCCGGCGCCCCCGCCGAGGCCTTTGCCGCCGTGATCGACACGGTGCGCCCGCACCTCGACGACCACGCCTGGGATCAGCTCGCCCGCGCCCTCGGCGTGCCGCAGCAGCCCGGCCTGGCGCACTTCGGCTGAACCCGGCCTTCACGGAGAACCGCCATGACCCTCTGGCTCCGGCGCGCCGGCATCGGCCTGCTCGTCCTCGTCGCGCTGCTCGCCGCGGCGATCACCCTGCTCGTCGCCAACGGCCACCGCAAGGCCGAACGGCGCATCGAGGTCGCCGCGGCCGGCGTGGCCGGCGTGGCCGAGCGCGGCGATGCGGCCGCCGTCGCACGCGGCGGCTACCTGTTCCGCTCGCGCGGCTGCACCGACTGCCATGGCACGGACGGCGCTGGGCGCACCTTCGTCGACGACGGCAAGGGTCTGCGCCTGCACGCGCCGAACATCACGCCGGCTCCCGGCTCGGTGGTGGCGTCGTACCGCATGGACGACTGGGACCGCGCCATCCGCCACGGCGTCGCCCCCGGCGGCCGCCCGCTGCTGATCATGCCCAGCGAGGACTACAACCGCCTCACCAACGACGACTTCGCGGCGCTGGTGGCCTACCTGCGCCAGATGCCGGCCGCCAGCGGCGGCGCGGCCGAGGTCAGGCTGCCGATGCTGGTGCGCGCGCTGTACGGCGCCGGCGTCGTGCGCGACGCGGCCGAGAAGATCGACCATGCCAAGGCGCCGTCCGTTCCGGTGCCGGAGGCGGTGACCGCCGAGCACGGCGCCTACGTGGCCAATGCCTGCATCGGCTGCCACGGCGCCGCGCTGCAGGGCGGCCGCATTCCCGGCGCGCCGCCCGAGTGGCCGCCGGCGGCCCGCCTGAGCCCCGGCGAAGGCTCGGCGATGGCGCGCTACGCCGACGCCAAGGCCTTCGTGGCGATGATGCGCAGCGGCATCCGCCCCGACGGCAGCACGGTCAGCCCGGTGATGCCCTTCGGCGCGCTGCGCGAGATGAGCGACGTGGACCTCGAGGCGCTGTACGTGCACCTCAAGGGCCTGACGCCGCAGATGGCGGCCGCACGCTGACGCGGCCGGATCGGGAGATGTCCATGCATGTGATGACCCCCACGGCCGGCGCCCTGCTCGCCTGCCTGTCGCTGATCGCCTGCGGCGGCGGCGACTGGGAATCGGCGAAGATCGAGAAGCAGGCCGAAGCCTCCGCCGTTCGCCTGGAAGGCTGCGTGGTCGACGAGCGCGGCCGGCCCGCCGCCCGTGCCGTGCAGGCCGTGCTCGCCGACGGCCGCCTCGCCGGCACCACCGTCAGCGCCGTCGATGGCGTGTTCCGGCTGGACGTGCCGGCGCGTGCCGTGCTGCGCATCGAGTCGCTCGGCGGCGGCGCCGACGGCATCACGCTGATGACCAGCGACCGGCCGATCGCGGTGGGCGGCTGCCTGCGCGGCTGACGCCCGCCTCAGTCGCCGGCGGCGACGCCTTCGCGGCGCGGATCGGCCGCGCCGAACCAGCCGCTGCCGCGGCGCTGGATGCCCTGTGCGCCGCTGGTCATCGGCGCGATGCTGAGAGCGTGGCCACGCTCGCGAAGCGCGCGCACCAGCGTCTCGCTGGCACGGCCCTGCTCCAGTTCGGTCGGCCCGTTGCGCGAGCCGAAGTTGGGCAGCGCGATGGCCTGCTGCAGGTCGAGCTGCCAGTCCAGCACGCCGATCAGCGACTTGGCCACGTAGGCGATGATGACCGGCCCGCCCGGCGAACCCAGCGCCATCTCGAAGCGGCCGCTGCCGCGCTCGAACACCAGCAGCGGCGCCATCGAGGAGCGCGGCCGCTTGCCGGCCTGCACGCGGTTGGCCACCGGCACGCCATCGACCTCCGGCACGAACGAAAAGTCGGTGAGCTGGTTGTTGAGCAGGAAGCCACGAACCATGAGCTGCGCGCCGAAGCCGTTCTCGATCGTGCTGGTCATCGACAGGGCGTTGCCGAAGCCGTCGACGATGGCCACCTGCGTGGTCGACGGCAGCTCGGGACTGCGGTCGTCGGCCCACGCCATCGTGGCGCCGCGTGGCTGGCCGGGTTCGGCGCGGCCCATGCTCTGCTCGCCGATCAGCCGCGCGCGCCGGCGCAGGTAGTCGGCGTCGAGCAGCGCGGCGGTGTCCACGCTGACGAAGTCCGGGTCGGCCACGTAGCGGTTGCGGTCGGCGAAGGCCAGGCGCTGCGCCTCGCTGATCAGGTGCACGGCCTCTGGCGCGGGCTCCAGCCCCCAGGGGGCCGGCACCGGCGGCAGCGCGGCGAGGTCGCGGCCGACCAGCAGGCCCAGCAGCTGCGCGATCGCCAGCGTGCCCGACGAGGGCGGCGGCATGCCGCAGATGCGCCGCTGGCGGTGCTCGAAGCACAGCGGCACGCGCTCCACGGCGCGGTAGCCGGCGAGATCGGCCTCGGCGAGCACACCGGGATTGCGCACATGCCCACGCACCCTGGCGACGATGTCGCGGGCGATCTCGCCGCGGTAGAACGCATCGGCGCCGCCGCGCGCAATGCGCCGCAACGTGTCGGCCAGCGCGGGGTTGCGCAGCGTGGCGCCCTCGCGCAGCGGCCGGCCCTCGGCATCGAAGAAGAGCTGCCGTGCTGCGACGTCGTCGCGCAAGGACTCGGCGCTGCCCTCGGCCAGCAACCGTGCCAGCCGCGCGCCCACCGGCACGCCGCGCTCGGCGGCGTCGATGGCTGGCTCGAACAGGCGCGCCCAGGGCAGCCGGCCATGCTGGCGGTGCGCCATCTCGAGCGAGCGCAGCACGCCCGGCGTGCCGACCGAACGGCCGCCGACCAGCGCCTCGCGAAAGCCCATCGGCCGGCCGTCGCGCAGGAACAGGTCCGGCCCCGCGGCGGCCGGCGCCGTCTCGCGCCCGTCGAAGGCCTGCACGCGCTTGCCGTCGTGGTGGATCAGGAACAGGCCGCCGCCGATGCCCGAGCTCTGCGGCTCGACGAGCGTCAGCATCATCTGCACGGCGATCGCCGCATCGACGGCGCTGCCGCCCGCGCGCAGCATCTCCAGCCCGGCCTGCACGGCCAGCGGGTGGGCGGCGGCCACCATGTGGCGCGAGGCTGTCCAGCCCGGCTTGTCCGCGAAGCCGCTGGCGGCCTCGGGCGGGGCCGGTGGCGGCGCGGAACAACCCGCCAGGCATGCGGCCAGCGCCAGCCCGAGGGCCGCGATGGCCACGCGCCGCGCGCTCCTCACTCGGCCGCCTTGCCCGCCGCCGGGTCGGCGCCGCGGTGGTGCATCACCCGCTGCGGGAACGGGATCTCGATGCCCTCGCGATCGAACAGGTCGAGCACGGCGAGGTTGACGTCGGAGCGCACGTTGCCCTGGCCGTTCTCCGGATCGGCGATCCAGAAGTTGATGGTCAGGTTCATGCCGTCGGAAGCGAACTCGGCGAGCTGGCACGACGGCGCCGGCTCCTTCAGCACCCGCGGCACGGCCGATACCGCCTCGACCACGCGCGGCTGCAGCCCCCGCACGTCGGTGCCGTAGGCCACTTGCACGGTCGTGGACAGCAGCACCTTCAGGTCGGCCAGCGACAGGTTCTCGACCCGCTGGGTGATCAGCATCTCGTTGGGCACGATGGCCTCGCGGCCCGACAGTGCGCGGATCACCGTATAGCGGGTGCGGATGTCGACCACCCGGCCGTCGAAGTTGTCCACGCGCACCATGTCGCCGATGCGCAGCGAGCGTTCGGCGAGGATGACGAAGCCGCTGACGTAGTTGGCGGCGATCTTCTGCAGGCCGAAGCCCAGGCCCACGCCGAGCGCACCGCCCAGCACCGACAGGGCGGTCAGGTCGATGCCGACGGCCGACAGCGCCAGCAGCAGGCCGATGAACAGCAGCAGCGCCCGCACCAGGTTGGCGGCGATCTTGCGGATGGAGAGGTCGTCGCCGCTGCCCTTGAGCAGCTGCTTCTCGATCGCCGCCGAGATCCACAGCGCCACCACCAGCACCAGGCCGGCGGTCAGCGTGCCTTCCACCGCGTTGCGCAGCGAGATCTGCGCGCCACCGATCTTCCAGCGGATCTCGTCCATCGCCTCCAGCATCAGCGGCAGCACGCCGGTGATCCACAGCACGACGGCCAGCCAGGCGATCCACGACACCGTGCGCTCGATCACCCGCACCGCATGCGCGGTCGGGAAGGTGACGTGCAGCACCCGCACCGCCAGGCGAATGACTGCCAGCGACAGCAGGATGGGGATGGCCAGCTTGAACACCGCGATCGGCAGCGTGGCGGCCAGCAGCAGCCGCGCGCCGAAGGCCAGCGCCAGCGCCAGCACCGGGAACAGCACGCCGTCGACGATGCGATCGCCGAACCAGATCGAACCGGCGGCGGCGGTTCGCCCGCGCAGCAGGCGAACCACGACCCAGGCGAGCACCAGGCAGCCGGCGAGCACGCCCAGTTCGGTGAGTGCGGCGGGCTGGGCCAGCCGGCCGAGCAGATCCTGGAGTTCGGTGGTGTCGAGCGTGCGCGTCATGGCGGGTCGGAATCGAAGCGGGCCGCATTTGACCACGCACGGCCGTTACGGTTGGTGAACGGGCCGGCGCACGGCCGCGCTATCGTGCGGCCTGCCCGACGGAAGCCCGACCATGCCCCAAGCCCTGCGCCACACCCTGCTGTCGATGCGCGACCTGCTCGCCACCGCCGGCCCCTTCATCCTGCTCGCGCTGGCGCTGCTGTTCGTCTCCTACCAGGTGCTCGACCCGAACCCGCCGAAGAAGGTGGTGCTGGCCACCGGCGCCGACCAGGGCGCCTACGCCGAGTTCGGCAAGCGCTATGCCGCCGCGCTGAAGGCACACGGCATCACCGTCGAACTGCGCCGCACGGCCGGCGCGGCCGAGAACCTGGCGCTGCTGCGCGACGAGGGCTCCGGCGTCGACCTCGCCTTCGTGCAGGGCGGCGCCGACGTCGAGTACGCCAGCACCGCCGACTTCGAGGCCGCCAACGCCGGCCTGGTGTCGCTGGGCAGTCTGTTCCACGAGCCGGTGTGGCTGTTCTACCGGGAGGAGTCCGCCCAGCGCGCCTTCGGCAAGCCGCAGCTCGAGGCGCTGGCCGACCTGGCCAGGCCCGGCGACTGGAAGCTCAACATCGGCGCGCCGGGCAGCGGCGTGCCCAACCTCGTCAAGCGGCTGCTCGAGGCCAATCGCGTCGAGCCGTCTTCGCTGCAGCTGGTGCAGAACCCGTCGACGCCGGCCGTGGTGGCGCTGCTGGCTGGCGAGATCGATGCGCTGGTGTTCGCCTCGGCGCCCGAGTCGCCGCTGGTGCAGATGCTGCTGCAGACGCCAGGCGTGCGACTGTTCGACTTCCCGCAGGCCGAGGCCTACTCGCGGCGCTTTCCCTTCCTCAGCCCGGTGATGCTGCCGCGCGGCGTGGTCGACCTGGCGCGCGACATGCCGCCGGCCAACGTCCGCATGATCGCGCCCACCGCCACGTTGGTGGCGCGCGAGTCGCTCCATCCGGCCCTGGTGCAGCTGTTCGTCCAGGCGGCCCGGCAGATCCACGGCGCACCGGGCTGGTTCCAGCGCAAGGGCACCTTCCCGTCGGTGGAGAACACCGAGCGGCCGCTGGCCGCCGAGGCCGAGCGCTTCTACCGCAGCGGAGCGCCGCTGCTGCAGCGCTACCTGCCATTCTGGATCGCCAACCTGATCGACCGCATGTGGGTGGTGATGCTGTCGATCATCGCCATCCTGATCCCGCTGTCGCGGGTGGTGCCGCCGCTGTACGAGTTCCGCGTGCGCTCGCGCATCTTCCGCTGGTACGGGCAGTTGCGCCGGCTGGAAGATGCGGTCGGCGAGCGGCCGGTGCCGGAACTGCTGGCCGAGCTCGACAGCCTGGAAGACCGCGCGGGCCACATCAGCGTGCCGCTGTCCTACGCCGACGAGCTCTACGCGCTGCGCAGCCACATCCACATGGTGCGCAAGCGCCTGCAGGGGCATGCCCCGCAAACCTAGAATCCGTGCATGGACACCCGCACCTCGCCCTACCGGGCCCGCATCGCGAAGACGCAGGAAGCGCTGGCCCGACACGGGCTGGCGGCGCTGCTCGTTCCCTCCTCCGACCCGCACCTGTCGGAATACCTGCCGGAGCACTGGCAGGGCCGCCAGTGGCTGTCGGGCTTCACCGGCTCGATGGGCACGCTGGTGGTGGCGCGCGACAAGGCCGCCGTGTTCGCCGACAGCCGCTACTGGGTGCAGGCCGATGCCGAGCTGGCCGGCAGCGGCATCGAGCTGGTGAAGATCCCCACCGGGACCGCCACGCACCACGTCGACTGGCTGGCCCGCGAGGCCAAGGCTGGCGAGACGGTGGCGGTCGACGGCGCCGTGCTGGGTCTGGCCGCCGCGCAACAGCTGCGCACCGTGCTGGACAAGGCCGGCGTCGCGCTGCGCACGGACATCGACCTGCTCGCCGAGATCTGGCCCGACCGCCCCGCCCTGCCCGCCGCGCCGGTCTACGAACACCGCGCGCCTCAGGCGCCGCTGGCGCGTGCCGCCAAGCTCATGCAGCTGCGCGAGGCAATGGCCCGCCACGGTGCCACGCACCACCTGGTCAGCACGGTCGACGACATCGCCTGGGCGCTGAACCTGCGCGGCTCCGACGTCACCTACAACCCGGTCTTCCTGGCTCACCTGCTGGTGACGTTGGGCGGTGCGACGCTGTTCGTCGGCGAAGGCAAGATCGACGCGGCGCTGAAGGCCGCGCTCGCCGCCGACGGCGTGGCGCTGGCGCCCTATGGCGAGGCCGCCGCAGCGCTGGCTGCATTGCCTTCCGATGCCCGCGTGCTGCTCGACCCGAAGCGCGTGACGCTGGGCTTGCGCGAGCGCATCGCCGTGCCGGTGGTCGAGGCGATCAACCCGAGCACGCTGCTCAAGAGCCGCAAGAGCGAGGCCGAAGCCGAACACGTCCGCGAGGCGATGCGCCAGGACGGCGCGGCGATGTGCGAGTTCTACGCCTGGTTCGAGCAGGCCCTCGGCCGCGAACGCATCACCGAGCTCACGGTCGACGAGAAGCTCTCGGCGGCGCGCGCGAAGCGGCCCGGCTTCGTCGGCCTGAGCTTTTCCACCATCGCCGGCTTCAACGCCAACGGCGCGATGCCGCACTACCGCGCCACGCCGGAGTCGCACGCCGTCATCGAAGGCGATGGCCTGCTGCTGATCGACTCCGGCGGCCAGTACCTCGGCGGCACGACCGACATCACCCGCGTCTGGCCGATCGGCCAGGTCACCGACGCGCAGCGGCGCGACTACACCCTGGTGCTCAAGGGCACGATGGCGCTGTCGCGCACGAAGTTTCCGCGCGGCACGCTTTCGCCCATGCTCGACGCCATCGCCCGCACGCCGCTGTGGGAGCAGGGACTGGAGTACGGCCACGGCACCGGCCACGGCGTGGGCTACTTCCTCAACGTGCACGAAGGGCCGCAGACCATCTCCAAGGCGCTGCCCGATGCGCACATGGCGATGGAGCCCGGCATGATCACCAGCATCGAGCCGGGCCTGTACCGGCCGGGCCGGTGGGGCATCCGGATCGAGAATCTGGTGCTCAACGTGCCGGCGGGCCCGCTTCAAGGAGCCGGCGAGTTCGGCGAGTTCCTCGCCTTCGAGACACTCACGCTGTGCCCGATCGACACGCGCTGCATCGACCGGACGCTGCTGCGCGCCGACGAGATCGGCTGGCTGAACGGCTACCACGCCACGGTGCGCGAGCGGCTGCTGCCGCTGGTCGACGGCGCCGCGCGCGACTGGCTCCTGGCGCGCACCGAGCCGATCTGAGCCCGGCGCAGTTCATCCCGGTTTTCGCGCAGTTCGTCGCAAACCGCTGGGCTCGCGCGGGGCGCCCTCCTAGAGTCACATCAACGCGACAAGTCGTCGCGACTCGAAGGAGATTCAAATGATCGACCGCATCTTCGGCGCCCTGCTCATCCTCTGCCTGCTCGCCGGCGGCACCGTGGCCATCGGCAGCGCGCTGCTCGACGATGCGCAGCCCGAGCAGCCGGTGCTCACCGCCACGCTGCCTACCGTGACGGTGATCGGCAAGCGCGAGCCGGTGGATACGCCGGTGGCACGCAACGAGGTGGACGGCGAGCCGACGGCGCGCCAGCTGCAGTGAGCCGTGCCCGGCTCACATCTGGCGAAACAGGTGCAGGTAGCTGCGGCTGACCGGCAGCAGTTCCCGGCGCCCCTTGAGATGCACCTCGGCCGTCTCGTTCGCGCCCCGCGTCACCTGCACCACGTGGTGCAGGTTGACGATCACCGAGCGGTGCGTCTGCACGAAGCGTGAGGGGTCGAGCTCGTCGGCGAGTTCGCGGATCGTCTTGCGGATCAGCGCCTCGCCGCCCTCCCACACCACCAGCGTGTACTTCTCGTCGGCCTTCAGGTAGACGACCTGGTCGACCGGGATCAGCCGCACGCTCTGGCCCACCGAGGCCTTGATCCATTGCAGGTGGCTGCCCGTGGCGCCGATGCGGCGCTGCAGTTCGGCCTGCAGACCCTCGAGCACCGATTCCAGCGCCGGCGGCGCAGCCGGCGGCTGCAGCAGGCGCTGCTTCAGCCGCTGCACGGTGTCGACCAGCCGCGCCTCCTCGAACGGCTTGACCAGGTAGTCGATCGCCCCTTGCTCGAACGCCTGCACCGCGTACTGCTCGTAGGCGGTCACGAACACCAGCTGCGCGCGCCGGGCGATCGCTCGCGCCGCCTCGATGCCGTTCATGCCGGGCATGTGCACGTCGAGGAACACCACCTGCGGCGCATGTTCGTCGAACAGTTCCACCGCCTCGCGGCCGTTGCGCGCCTCGGCCACCACGGCCAGCTCCGGCCAGGCCCTTGTGAGCGCACCGCGCAGCCGCTCGCGCAGCAGCGGCTCGTCGTCGGCGATCAGCGCAGTCGCGCTCATGAGGCAGCGCCGGGGCAGCGCAGCGTGGCGACCACGCCGTGCGGCTCGACCGGCGCGATCTCCAGCGCCGCGCCGTCACCGTAGAACATGGCCAGGCGCTCGCGCAGGTTGGCCAGGCCGGTGCCGGGCTGGCGCGTCTCGCGCAGGCCGACGCCGCTGTCGGCCACGCTCGCCAGCAGCGTGCCGTCGGCCTCGCGGCGGGCGCGCACGACGACGCGCCCGCCCTGCTCGGCCGGGTCGATGCCGTGGCGGATGGCGTTCTCCACCAGCGTGAGCAGCGCCATCGACGGGAATCGCACGACTTCCAGCTCCGCCGGCACGTCCACCTCGAACGAGAGCCGATCGGGCATGCGCATCAGCATCAGCTCCAGGTAGGCGCGCACCAGGGCCGCCTCGTTGCCGAGCGTGGCGCTCTGGTCGCCCAGCCTCGGCATGGCCGCGCGCAGATAGGCGATCAGACTGCGCAGCACCTGCGGCGCCTGCGGGGAGCCGGACTCGACCAGCGTCTGGATGTTGGCCAGCGTGTTGAAGAGGAAGTGCGGTTCGATCTGCGCATGCAGCAGGCGCAGCCGGGCGTCGAGCGCCTGACGTTCGAGCTGGCTGCGCTCGAGGGCGAAGTTCAGCGCCTGAGCACGGGCCTGGGCATCCCGCTCGCGGTACAGCGCGCCCAGCGCCAGCAGCGGCCCGACCACCAGCGCCGTGCCGCTGATCAGCAGGAAGCCGGACAGGCGGCCCTCGTGCCTGAGCACCTCGAACACCTGGCCCTGCACCGAGGGCAGGTAGACCAGGTAGGTGGCGAGCGGCGCCGTCAGGATCACCGCGACCACCTGCACCAGCCAGCGCGGTGCGCCACCCACCGACCAGGTGCCCGCCGCCGTGAACACCAGCAACAGCAGCAGCGCGATGACCAGCATGCGCCCGAGCAGCACCGGGTAGGGCGTGACGAAGGTCGGGTTCAGCAACGTGGCCACCAGCACCGCCAGCACGATGGCGACGACGACCCGGCGCAGGCTCAGCGCCGCGACGAAGCGGTCGAAGCCACGCTCGGGCGGTGCGACGGGTTCCAGGGCCGCAGACATGGCGGCACGATAGCGCGGGAGAGGCGCCCGCACCATGGCGCGAGCCCGCGCTTGCGACGGGTCACGCCCTGGCGGGGGCGAACGGCGGAACGGCCGGCTTCAGCTGCGGATCATCGTGGCCGTCAGCGCCTGGTCGAGCACGGCCAGGCTCTCCTGCAGGTGGGCGCGCGATTCCGCATCCCAGCGCTTGCGGGCCAGTGCCGCGCGCAGCTCGTCGCGCAGCGCGCTGGCGTTGGCGCGCAGCAGGCTCTGTGCATCGGCGGGCAGCGGCACCGTCACCTTCACCAGCAGCGCCTGCACGCGGCGCAAGTGCTCGCGCTGCAGGTTGCGGCGCAGGCGGTCGATGCCGCCGCCCTGCTTCAACTCGCTCCAGATCGCGCCCTGCAGCGTGCCGTAGACCTCGTTCAGCGAGATCAGCCCCTGGCGCTCCTTCTCGCTCACGTACAGCGGCAGGTCGAGCAGGCGCGAGGCCGTGCCCGGGCTCATCAGGCGGTCCAGCGCCGACGACTGCAGCTGCAGCACCGAGCTGGGGATGCTCACCAGGCCCTGGCGCTCCCATTCGCGGTAGTCGGGCGTCAGGCTGGCGAGGAACTCCGGCTTGAAACGGAAGCTGTCGGCGGCGAACAGTCCGGCAGCGAGGAACTGCAGTGCCTCGCGCTGCCGGGCCGGCTCCACCGGCACGAAGGCCGGGGTACCGCCGACGCCCGGCACCGCGCGTGCGGTGTACATGCCGCCGACGTACTTGCCCACCAGGGCCGGCGAGTCGCGCAGCGCCGAGAAGCCCGACAGCAGCGCGCGGCGCTGGCGCGTCGGGTCTTCACCGGCCTGCGGCGTGCGTTCCTGCACGCGCTGCCACAGCTCGCGCGAGAGCTGCAGCCGCTTGCGGAAGTAGGCCAGCGGGTCGTCGCCGAGGTCGAAGCGGTTGGCCAGCGGGTCGATGCCGTCGTTGCCCGGGGCGCCGCCGGCGTCGGGGTCGTTGGCGAAGGCCAGCAGCGGGTCGGTGGCGCTGCGCGCGGCAATGTGCGCCAGCTCGGCCTTCTCCTGGGCAGGCTCGATCGGCTTGTAGGCGTACTCGATCGCCCAGTAGTCGTAGGGGCCGATGGTGCTGTTGTTGAAGCTGCCCTGCTTCTCGCCGGCCAGCGCGATGTTGTAGGCGTTGTAGTCCATCACCGAGCCGGAGATGCCGTTCTTCTCGGTGAAGGCCTTGTCCTGCAGCTGCGCGCGAGTGAAGACGGTCGAGGCCTTGAAGTTGTGCGTCAGGCCCAGCGTGTGGCCCACCTCGTGCATGATGGTGTCGCGCACCACCGCCTGTGCGAAGGCCTCGGCCTCGGGGCTGTCGGGCGTGAGGTCGCCGCGGGCTTCCAGCAGGTCGAGCGCGAAATCGAACTCGGTGGCCGCCTGCAGGGTGTAGTCGCAGGCCTGTGCAGCGCCCTTGCCGAAGGGCAGCGCGAACGGCGTGGCGAAGGCCTGGCCCGTCGTGCCCACGCTCTCGACGCGGAAGCGCCGCGCGCCGCGGCCGAACACGTCGCTCATCGCGATGTCGGCGTCGATGATCTCGCCGGTGCGCGGGTCGCTGTGGCTGGGGCCGCGCGCGAAGCCGACGTCGGCGCCGACGAACCAGCGGATCGAGGCATGCCGCGCGTCCAGCGTGTCCCAGTCGGCGTCGTCGGGCTGCTGCTTCGCGACGATGGCGTTCCTGAAGCCGATGCGCTCGAAGGCCTTGTTCCACTCGAGGATGCCCTCGGTCACCGCCTTCCGGTACGTCGTCGGGATGTTCTTGTCGAGCCAGAACACGATCGGCTGCTTCGGCTCGGACAGCGCCGCGGCCGGGTCGGCCTTCTCCAGGCGCCAGCGGTTGACCAGGAAGCGCTTGGGGTTGACCTGCAGGTCGGTGGTGAGGTCGGTCACCGTGTCGAAGAAGTGGCCGACGCGCGGATCGGTCTCGCGCGCGGCCATCGGCGTCTCGGGCAGCTTGGTGAAGCTGTAGACGACGCCGACGAACAGGCTGCGCGCATCGGGCAGCGTCTTCGGCGGTGCGGGCAGCGGCACCGGCGTCGGCGTCAGCGGCGGCACCGGCAGGCGCGGCGTGGCGAAGTGCATGCGCAGGTTCAGCGTCAGCAGGTCGTCGGTGACACGGGTCTTCTCGATCGACGAGTTGGCGCGGTCCAGACCGTAGCTGATGCGGAAGGCCTGCTCCAACCGCGACGAGTAGGCCGGCAGGTCGGCGATCAGGAAGCTGGCGTCGACCAGCACCGACTTGCGCTCCGGGTGCGGCGCGCTGGCCACCGCCGTGGCGGCGAGCAGGCTGTCGGAGAACGACTGCGCCACGGTGGCCTTCATGGCCGGCGTGGTCGCGATGTACTCGGTGTTCAGCGCCACCAGCTGGATCTGGTTGTTGACACGCCGGAACGCCGCCAGCCACGACGGCCCCATCTGGCTGCCGTACAGGCCGCGTTCGCCGATCGACTCCGACACGTTGGCCGAGAGCAGGAAGGGCTTGTCGAGCATCTCGGCCGGGATCTCCAGCCAGACCTTCTCGTCCTTGCGCCAGACGGGGAAGAAGCCGGCCTGCTGCTTCGCATCCTTGATGACTTCGGCAAACGGCTTGGGCGCGGTGGGATCCGGCCGCGCCGCGGCGGGCGCGGAAGCGCCGCCTGCGGGAGCGGTCGCCGCCGCAGCGGCAGCCGGTCTGGGGACGGAAGCCGCGGGGGCGGTCGGCGCCGTCGGGGGCGTGGTCGTGGCGCAGCCGGCCAGGCTGGCCGCCAGCGCGGTCAGCGCCGCTGCTCGGATCGGAAGGGACATGGGTGCGCAGAGGGCGAATCGTTCGATCGCCGGATTCTGCGGCAACCGCCATGTCCAGGTGATCCGTGCAGTTCCGGCCGCGTCGCGGCGAGAGCCGCGACAAAGCCGTGTCAGCGGCGCCGGTCGCGGTCGCCCCAGCCGGCCAGCGAGACGAGCAGCAGCACGGCCGACAGCGCACCGAACAGCTGCAGGCCCCAGCCCATCAACCGAACGGCGTCGCCCCAGGACGTGCCAGCCACCGGCTCCCAGCGGCTCGCCTCGTGCAGGTCGATGCCCGGCAGCAGCAGGTCCAGCGCATAGGACATCGGCTCGAAGGCCTCGGGTGGACCGGAACCCAGCGCCTTGAACGCCGACTGCTGATCGGCCAGCCCGAACAGCAGCGAGGCCGACAGCCAGGCCGCGATCGTCCAGCCGGCCAGCCGTTGCGGCCGCCAGCCGTAGCCGGCCAGCGCGCCGAAGGCCGCATGCGCACCGCGTCCCGTCCAACGCAGCGCAGCGGGCATCGAGCCGCCGATGCGGCCGATGCGACGCAGCCGCTGCTCGCGGCGCACCGCCAGCGTGCCGGCGCTGCCGCGGCGGCCCATGCGGCGCAGCACGCGAATCAAGCGCTGCCAGGGCTGCATGCGGAAGTCGTCGGCCAGGTGGGCGGGCAACTGGCGTTCCAGCCACCCGAGCCGGAAGCCGGAGTCGAGCGACGCGCCTTCGCCGAAGCGCGAGTAGGCGAAGCCGTCGAGCACCAGCCGCTCGCCCCAGGTGTTGGCGTCGTCGACCAGCGCGCCGGCGCGTGCGCCGGCCAGCGACGCCCCGAGCAGCGGTGCCTGCAGCCCGGCCAGCTGCAGCGTGCCGCCGATGCGGGCGCGGTCGAGCACCAGCGAGACGCCCTCGCCCCAGGCGGCGTCGCCCACGCGGTCGAAGGCGGCACCGCTGCAGTCGAGGTCGCCGCCGACGCAGGCGCGCTTGGCGCGCACGCTGCCGGCCGCGGCAAATCCCTGGTCGAGCTTCAGGTCGCCGCCGACCTCGATGCGGTCGAGCACCAGCGCGCAGCGCCGCGCGCCGCTGGCGTCCACCGGGCCATTGAACCGCGCCGCGCTGGCGATGAAGTCGCCGCGCACGCGGGCGCCCGCGAAGCGCACCTCGCCGGAGGCGTCGAAGCCATCGGACAGGCGCACGTCGCCCTCGACCTCGAGGCCGTCGGCACACAGGCTGCGTCGTGCCGGCAGCGAGGCCTCGTTGCCGATCAGGCTCAGCCGCGTGGCGTTGAAGTCGCCGGCGATGCGCGCCTGCTGCAGCCGCACTTCGCTGGCGATGCTGCAGCCGGCGTTCAGCGACAGGTCCTGCGCGATGCGGCAGCGCTCGGCCAGCAGCCCGGGCAGCTCGCAGTCGGGAAAGGCCAGACCGCCGTGGATGCGCGCGCCGTCGAACAGCGGCGTGGTGTCGAACACGCAGCGGAAGAACCAGAGGCTCGCCGGCACCTGGCACTCGCCGAGGTCGAGCCGGCCTTCCACCCAGGCGCCGAGCAGCTGGATGCGCCGGCTCTGCCGGTGGGCGCCGTTCTGCAACGCCAGCGCAGCGAGGAACGAGGCGCGCACGGTCAGCTCGGGTGCGGCCTCGCGCGGCCGGCGCAAGCCGATGCGGGCGATGTCGCCATGCCGGCAGGCGCGCAGCAGCACGCGCTCGGCCGGCCGCAACGGCTCGAAGCGGGCCAGCGGGTGATCGGGTGGCAGGGTGGCAAGGGAGGCCGTCATCGGACGGCGCTCCGCCGGGAAGAGTAGCTCGGCCCAACGCCGGCCTGGTCTGTGGTGATCTTCGGCATGTTCCGCGATCGGCGCATCGCTGTGCGTTCGCGCCGATTCTGGAACAGCCCGATCCGCCGGCGGGCCCCGCCCTCACCCGCAATCACGGGGCGCGGCGCCCCGAATCCGCGCATACCCCCCGAGGTGGAGGGGCGGGCTTCGCCGGAGTGCGCCTTACTTGAGCGCCTTGAAGCGCAGCCGGTGCGGACGCGCACCCTCCTCGCCCAGGCGCTTCTTCTTGTCGGCCTCGTACTCCTGGTAGTTGCCGTTGAAGAAGACCCACTGAGAGTCGCCCTCCGCCGCCAGGATGTGCGTGCAGATGCGGTCGAGGAACCAGCGGTCGTGCGAGATCACCAGCGCGCTGCCGGCGAACTCGAGCAGCGCCTCTTCGAGGGCGCGCAGCGTCTCGACGTCGAGGTCGTTCGACGGTTCGTCGAGCAGCAGCACGTTGCCGCCCTGCGCCAGCGTCTTCGCCAGGTGCAGGCGGCCGCGTTCGCCGCCCGACAGGTTGCCGACGATCTTCTGCTGGTCGTTGCCCTTGAAGTTGAAGCGGCCGAGGTAGGCGCGCGAGGGCATCACGAACTGGCCGACGACGATGTTGTCCAGGCCGCCCGACACGTCTTCCCACACCGTCTTCTCGGCCGCCAGGCTCTCGCGGCTCTGGTCGACGAAGGCGAGCTTGGCGGTCTGGCCGATGTGCACCTCGCCCGAGTCCGGCTTCTCCACGCCCTGGATCATGCGGAACAGCGTCGACTTGCCGGCGCCGTTGGGGCCGATGATGCCGACGATCGCGCCGGCCGGGATCTTGAAGCTGAGCTTGTCGATCAGCACGCGGTCGCCGAAGCTCTTGGTGACCTCCTTGAACTCGATGACATCGTTGCCCAGGCGCTCGGCCACCGGAATGAAGATCTCGTTGGTCTCGTTGCGGCGCTGGTAATCGACGTCGCTGAGCTCCTCGAAGCGGGCCAGGCGCGCCTTGCTCTTGGCCTGGCGGCCCTTGGCGTTGGAGCGCACCCACTTGAGCTCCTCCTTCATCGCCTTGATGCGCGCGTCTTCCTTCTTCTGCTCGACCTCCAGGCGCTTCTCCTTCTGGTCGAGCCAGTCGGAGTAGTTGCCCTTGTAGGGGATGCCGCTGCCGCGGTCGAGCTCGAGGATCCACTCGGCCGCGTTGTCGAGGAAGTAGCGGTCATGGGTGATCGCCACCACCGTGCCCGGGAAGCGCTGCAGGAAGTGCTCCAGCCACTCGACCGACTCGGCGTCGAGGTGGTTGGTCGGCTCGTCGAGCAGCAGCATGTCGGGCTTCGAGAGCAGCAGCCGGCACAGCGCCACGCGACGCTTCTCGCCGCCGGACAGCACGCCGATCTTGGCGTCCCAGGGCGGCAGGCGCAGCGCGTCGGCGGCGATCTCGAGCTGGTGCTCGGTGTTCTCGCTGCCCGCGGCGGCGATGATCGCCTCGAGCTCGGCCTGCTCGGCGGCGAGCTTGTCGAAGTCGGCATCGGGCTCGGCGTACTCGGCATACACCTGCTCCAGCCGTGCCTTGGCCGCCATCACGCCGCCGAGGCCGGACTCGACCGACTCGCGCACGTTCTGCTCGGGATCGAGCTGCGGTTCCTGCGGCAGGTAGCCGATCTTCAGCCCCGGCATCGGCACGGCTTCGCCCTCGATGTCCTTGTCGAGGCCAGCCATGATCTTCAGCAGCGTGGACTTGCCCGAGCCGTTCAGGCCGAGCACGCCGATCTTCGCGCCTGGGAAGAAGGACAGGCTGATGTCCTTCAGGATCTGCCGCTTCGGCGGCACGATCTTGCCGACGCGGTTCATGGTGTAGACGTACTGGGCCATCTGTTCGGGTTTCGCTGGACGGGTGGGGCCGCGGGCCCGAACGGGCCGCGACGCAAACCGCTATTGTCGCCTGAGCGGCGCAGCGCCCGCGGATCTGCTACGGTGCGGCCCCATGCCCGGATTGCTCTACCTCCTGGCCCTGTGCAATCTGGTGATCGGCACCGGCGCCTTCGTGCTCGGCGGGATCCTGTCGCCACTGGCGTCGTCGCTGGGCGTGAGCGTGGCCGCGGCCGGCCAGGCGATGACGGCCTATGCGCTGGCCACGGCGGTGCTGGCGCCGCTGGCCCTGGTGTTCACCGGCCGCTGGCCGCGCAAGCGGGTGCTTTGCGTGTCGCTGGCCGTGTTCGCCGCGGGCAATGCCCTGTGCGCGCTGGCCGGCAGCCTGGGCCTGCTGCTCGCCGGGCGGGTGCTGATGGGCCTGGGCGCGGTGTTCACCGCGGTGGCCGCCGGCATCGCGGTGGCGCTGGTCGAGCCAGCCCGGCGCGGCCGGGCACTGTCGCTGGTCTTCGTCGGCATCAGCCTGAGCTACGTGATCGGCCTGCCGCTCGGTGCCTGGCTGGGCCTGCGCTTCGGCTGGCAATGGCCGGTGGCGCTGGTGGCGGCGCTGTCGGCGCTGGCCAGCGTGGTGCTCGCCGTCGTGCTGCCGCGCGACATCGACGCGCCGGGCGCGAGCTTCGCCGGCCTGCGCACGCTGCTGCGCCGCTCCGACGTGCTGCGCGCGCTGGCGCTGACGCTGCTGTACTTCGTCGCCATCTTCTGCGTGTTCTCCTACATCGGGCCGGTGCTGCAGGCGCTGGTGCCGATGTCCACCGAGGCGATGAGCGTCACGCTGATGCTGTTCGGCCTGTCGGGCGTGCTGGGCACGGTCGTTGGCGGCTGGGCCAACGACCGCTTCGGCGCGCGTCGCACGCTGACCGTGCAGCTCGCCGTGCTCGCCACGATGATGCTGCTGGTCCCGCTCACCCGCGGCCACCACGCGGGGCTGGTGGCGGTGTTCGTGATCTGGGGCATTGCCGGCTTCGGCATGATGACGCCGCAGCAGTCGCGCCTGGCCGCGCTGGCACCGGCGCAGGCGCCCATCCTGCTGTCGCTGAACAGCTCGATGCTGTACATCGGCACGGCGCTGGGCGCAGCGCTCGGCGGCCCGGCATCGGCCTGGGTCGGCTTCGACCGGCTGGCCTGGGTGGGCGTGCCCTTCGCGATCACCGGCTGGCTGCTGCTGCGCACGGGGCCGCGGCGCGATGGCATGATGGCCGCATGAACACGCAGCTCGACGCGCCGCCCTCGCTGGTCAACATCGCGCACATCGTCTATGCGCTGCATGCGCTGGGCCTGGCGCTCGGCGCCTTCGGCGCGGCCAGCGTGCTCGGCTCGTTCCTGTTCGGCTGGCCGTCGATCATCGCGGTCATCCTCAACTACGTGAAGCGCAGCGAGGCACGCGGCACCTGGCTGGAGTCGCACTTCGACTGGCAGATCCGCACCTTCTGGTGGGCCCTGCTGTGGGCGCTGATCGTCGCGGCGGTGTCGACCGTGCTGGCCATCGTGATCATCGGCTTCGCCACCTGGGCGGTCGGCCTGTTCGCGCTCGGCGTGTGGGCGATTTACCGGGTCGCCCGCGGCTGGCTGAGGCTGAAGGACCGCCAGCCGATGCCTTCGGCCCGCGCAGGCTAGAATCCGCTTCGCGCCGCGAGACCAGTCGCCGCGGCGCGCGTCGTACCGACATCCTTCTCACGCCCCCGCGGCTTCCGACTGGTGCAGGCCTTCAAGGCCGCAGCAGGTCGCGACAACGGCTCGCATCGAGCCCCTCCGAATGAAATTCACCGACCTCGGCCTGGCCGAGCCGCTCCTGCGCGCCGTGCGCGAACAGGGCTACGAGACCCCCACCCCGATCCAGGCGCAGGCGATTCCCGCCGTGCTCGCCGGCGGCGACCTCATGGCCGGCGCCCAGACCGGCACCGGCAAGACCGCCGGCTTCACGCTGCCGCTGCTGCACCGCCTGATGAGCCAGCCGGCGCCGAAGGACGCGCGCGGCCGCGTGCCGATCCGCGCGCTGATCCTAACGCCCACCCGCGAGCTCGCCGCGCAGGTCGAGGAAAGCGTGCGCACCTACGGCAAGTACAGCGGCCTGACCAGCATGGTGATGTTCGGCGGCGTCGGCATGCAGCCGCAGATCGACCGCCTCAGGCGCGGCGTCGACATCCTGGTGGCCACGCCCGGCCGGCTGCTCGACCACCATGGCCAGCGCACGCTGGACCTGAGCCACGTCGAGATCTTCGTGCTCGACGAAGCCGACCGCATGCTCGACATGGGCTTCATCCACGACATCAAGAAGGTGCTGGCCATCGTGCCGGCTAAGAAGCAGAGCCTGCTGTTCTCGGCCACCTTCAGCGACGAGATCAAGGCGCTGGCCGACCGGCTGCTCAACCAGCCGGCGCTGATCGAGGTGGCACGCCGCAACCAGACCGCCGACACCATCGCGCAGAAGGTCCACCCGGTGGGCCGCGAGATGAAGAAGGAGTTGCTCAGCCACCTGATCACGAGCAACGACTGGCACCAGGTGCTGGTGTTCACGCGCATGAAGCATGGCGCCAACCGCCTGGCCGAGTACCTGAACAAGCAGGGCATCACGGCGATGGCGATCCACGGCAACAAGAGCCAGGGCGCGCGCACCAAGGCGCTGGCCGACTTCAAGAGCGGCGACCTCACCTGCCTGGTGGCCACCGACATCGCGGCGCGCGGCATCGACATCGACCAGCTGCCCCACGTGGTGAACTTCGAGCTGCCCAACGTGCCCGAGGACTACGTTCACCGCATCGGCCGCACCGGCCGCGCCGGCGCCCAGGGCGAGGCGGTGTCGCTGGTGTGCGTGGACGAGAACATCTTCCTGCGCGACATCGAACGGCTGATCAAGCGCGAGATCCCGAAGGAATTCGTGCCCGGCTTCGAGCCGCCCTCCGGCGAGAAGCCCGAGCCGATCGTGCTCGGCCGCATGGTGATCGGCGAAGGCGCGGGCCGCGGCGGCCACCGGCACCACGCACCGCACCGCGGTGGTGGTGGTGGCGGCGGCGGTGGTAGCGGGCGCGGCGAACCTCAGCGCCACCACGAGCGACCGCGTCAGGACGCCCGCGCCCCCGCACCGCGCCCGGCCCATGGCGGCCATGTGCCCCCGCAAGGTGGCGGCCGCGCGGCCGCGCCGGCCCCGGGCCGTGGCGAACCGCGCCGTAGCGGCGGCAAGCCGCAACCGCGCCTGACCCAGCCCAAGCCGCGCTGAGGGTAGATTCCGGGGCATGACGCAGAAGCCCCCCGCCCTGCCCCGCACCGTGCTGCTCGCCGGCGCCACCGGGCTGGTCGGGCGCGCGCTGCTGCATCAGTTGCTGGACCATCCGTCGGTGGCCCATGTGCACGTGCTGCTGCGCCGCGCGGCGCCGAGTCTCGCGGCCCATCCCCGGCTCGAACTGCATGTGGTTGACTTCGCCCACCTCAAGCGGCTGCCGCGGGTGGACGACGTCTACATCGCACTCGGCACGACGATCAAGACGGCCGGCTCCGAGCCGGCCTTCCGCCAGGTCGACCACGGCCATGTGATCGCCATCGCCCGCGCTGCGCGCGAGGCCGGCGCGAAGCGTCTGGCGGTGGTGTCGGCGCTGGGCGCCGACCGCGGCTCGCGCGTGTTCTACAACCGCGTCAAGGGCGACATGGAGGCCGACGCGGCGGCGCTCGGCTACGACGAGGTGACGTTCGCGCAGCCCTCGCTGCTGCTCGGCGACCGCGCCGCGCTCGGCCAGCCCGAGCGCTTCGGCGAGGTCTGGGCCAGCCGCCTGCTGCGCCCGGTGATGCCGCTGGTTCCCAAGAGCGTGCGGCCGATCGCCGCGCACGATGTCGCCGCCGCGCTGATCGCCGCGACGATGGCCGGCAGGCCCGGCGTGCACCGCCTCGCCTCGGCTCGCATGCAGGGAGCCTTCGGCCGTTGAGCGAATCGCTGCTGCGCCACCGCGCGTTCATGCGCTTCTGGTTCGCGCGCCTGGCCGGCACCGCCGCCAACCAGATGCTGATGGTTGCCATCGGCTGGCAGATGTACGACCTCACGGCCAGCGCCTGGGACCTGGGCCTGGTCGGCCTCATGCAGTTCGCGCCCTCGCTGGCGCTGGTGCTGGTGGCCGGCCACGTGCTGGACCGCTACCACCGCGCCCGCATCCTCGCCGCCTGCATGGCGTTGCAGGTGGCGGTGGCGGCGCTGCTGGCGCTCGGCGCCTGGCAGGGCTTCGCCAGCCGCGAACTGCTGCTGGGGCTCTCAGTCGCCATCGGCACCGCCAAGGCCTTCCAGCTGCCGGCGCAGCAGTCGATCACGCCGCTGCTGGTTCCGCCCGCCGTGCTGCCGCGCGCGCTGGCCTTCAGCTCGGCAGGCATGCAGGGCGCAATCATCGCCGGCCCGGCGATCGGCGGCTTCGTCTACGTGGCCGGCGCAACTGCGGTCTATGCCAGCTGCGCCGTGCTGTTCGCGCTCGCCGGCGCGCTGGTGCTGACAGTGCGCTATCACCACGTACCGCCAGCCTCGCAGGTTGCAACGCTGGAGACGCTGCTGGCCGGCGTACGCTTCGTCTGGCACCGCCCGGTGGTGCTCGGCGCGATCTCGCTCGACCTGTTCGCGGTGCTGCTCGGAGGCGCGACGGCGCTGCTGCCGATGTTCGCGAAGGACATCCTGCACGTCGGCCCCTGGGGCCTCGGCTTGCTGCGCGCCGCGCCGGCGGTGGGCGCGCTGGCGATGGCGCTGGCGCTGTCGCGCTGGCCGATCCAGCGCCGCGCCGGCCCAGTGCTGCTGGCGGCCGTGGGCGTGTACGGGGCGGCCACGCTGGGCTTCGCTCTGTCGACCCTGCTGGGGCTGTCGATCGCCCTGCTGGCCGTCTCGGGCGCGGCCGACATGATCAGCGTGGTCATCCGCCAGTCGCTCGTCCAGCTGGAGACGCCCGACGCGATGCGCGGCCGCGTCAGCGCGGTCAACTCGGTGTTCATCGGCGCCTCCAACCAGCTCGGCGAGTTCGAGTCGGGGGTGACGGCGGCGCTGCTCGGGCCGGTGGGCTCGGTGGTGCTCGGCGGCCTCGGCTCGATGGCGATCGCCGCGCTGTGGGCGAAGTGGTTCCCGGCGCTGGCGCGGCGCGACCGGCTGGTGGAGCCCTCGACGTGATCCTGCATCTCGACGAGGCCTTGCTCGTGGCCGACAAGCCGGCCGGGCTGCCGACCGTGCCCGGACGGCCGGTCGAGCTGCACGACTGCCTGTGGCACCGCGTGCGCGAACTCGTGCCCGATGCGCTGGTGGTGCACCGGCTCGACATGGCCACCTCCGGGCTGGTGCTGTTCGCGCGCGGCATCGAGGCGCAGCGCAGCCTCAGCCGCGACTTTGCGCAACGGGAGGTCGGCAAGACCTACGTGGCGGTGGTGAGCGGCGAGGTGACGCACGAGACGGGCCAGATCGACTTGCCGCTGGCCGCCGACTGGCCGAACCGGCCGCGGCAGAAGGTGGACCTGGAGACGGGCAAGCCCTCCCTGACGCGCTGGCGCGTGCTGGCGCGCGAACCGGGCCGCACGCGGCTCTTGCTGGAGCCCCTCACCGGCCGCTCGCACCAGCTGCGCGTGCACCTTGCGGCGATCGGCCATCCGATTCTCGGGGACACGCTGTACGCGGACGCGCCGACCACCGCCGCCGCGCCGCGCCTGCTGCTGCACGCCAGCGCGCTGGCCTTCGCGCACCCGCTCGATGCGCGGCCGTTGCGCTTCGAGAGCGCGCTGCCCTTCTAGAGGATCGCCCCGCTGGCGCGCTCGCCGCGCTCGTAGACCACGTGCGCACGGCCGACCAGCAGCGGGTCGAGCGCCTTGATGTGCTCGAGATCCTTCTTTGCGTAGGGCAGCTTGTGCAGGATGTAGCGCATCGCATTCAGCCGCGCGCGCTTCTTGCAGTCGCTCTTGATCACTGTCCACGGCGCGTCGGCGGTGTCGGTCTCGAAGAACATCGCCTCCTTGGCCTTGGTGTAGTCGTCCCACTTGTCCAGCGAGGCCATGTCGATCGGGCTGAGCTTCCACTGCTTGAGGGGGTGCGCCTCGCGCTCCTTGAAGCGGCGGCGCTGCTCGGCGCGGCTGACCGAGAACCAGAACTTGATCAGGTGAATGCCGCTGCGCACCAGGTGGCGCTCGAAGTCCGGGCACTGGCGCATGAATTCCTCGTACTCGGCCGGCGTGCAGAAGCCCATCACCCGCTCAACGCCGGCGCGGTTGTACCAGCTGCGATCGAACATCACGATCTCGCCGGCGGTGGGCAGGTGCTCCACGTAGCGCTGGAAGTACCACTGGCCACGCTCGGTCTCGGTCGGCTTCTCCAGCGCCACCACGCGCGCGCCGCGCGGGTTGAGGTGCTCCATGAAGCGCTTGATCGTGCCGCCCTTGCCAGCAGCGTCACGACCCTCGAAGAGGATCACCACGCGCTGGCCGGTCTCCTTCACCCAGGCCTGCAGCTTCAGGAGCTCCACCTGCAGCAGGTACTTCTGCGCCTCGTAGTTCTTCCGCGACATCAGGTTCTTGTACGGATAGGCGCCGCTGCGCCAGTCGGGCGCCAGCTCCTCGTCGGGCTTGATCAGCCGGCGGCGAAGCTTCGCGTCATTGCCTTCCAGCAGCTCGCGGCGCAGCGCCTCGGCGTCGTCGGGCGAGGCGCCCTCGAAGATCGCGCGCAGCTGCCTGGCGGCCTCCTTCGGATCGCTCGCCTTGGCCACGATGTCGTCCAGCGCCGCCAGCTTGGCGCCCTGGGCAGCCTGCACCGCCTCGGACACCACCACCTGATCCACGCTGCGGCCGTCGGCGCCGGTGATCACGTCGCCTTCGGCCGCGCGGCGCACACGGCGCGTGCGCGGCGCCGCCTTCTGCGGCTGGCCAGGGCTGCGGGCGGGGCGGGCGGTGGCGGTGATGCGGGCCATGCGGTCTGTCCTGAGGAGTGATCGAAAGGATCACTTTGCGACCAACCAATCCGGCCATGGTTGACCTGACTCAAGGCGGCGGGAGGACGCACTTCCTACCCTCGCCGCAACCCGGCTACCAAGGTGAACCATGCCCGCGCTCGAATGGTCCGACGCTCTCTCGCTCGACCTGCCCCTGATGGACGACACCCACCGCGAATTCGTCGACCTGCTCGGCGTGGTGGAACGCTCGGCCGATGACGCGGTCATCCCGGCCTGGCGCACGCTGGTCGAGCACACCCAGGTGCACTTCGACCAGGAAGACCGCTGGATGCGCGAGACGCGCTTCGCCGCCGGCAACTGCCACAGCGTGCAGCACAAGGTGGTGCTCGACGTGATGCGCGAAGGCCTCCAGCGCGCCGAGGGCGGCGACATCGAACTGCTGCGCATGATGGCCGGCGAGCTGGCGCAGTGGTTCCCGCAACACGCCCAGAGCATGGACGCCGGCCTGGCGCTGCACCTGCGCCGCTGCGGGCACGACCCGGCGACCGGCGCGGTGCGTCACCCCGACGCCCTCCCTGCGGCCGAGATCAGCGGCTGCGGCTCGGCCTCGTGCACGCCGCACGAGCCGGCCGGCGAGCACAGCGCCGCGTAGTCAGCCGACCTCGCGCTTGGCCTTCGCGCGTGCCGCGCCGGCACGGCCGCGCGCCTTCCACATCGCCACCTGGCGCTGGCGTTCGAGCGCGCTCATGGTGTCGCGCTTCGCCTCGCGCAGCAGCTTGTGGTAGTTGCGCAGGCGGTCGTCGTCCACGCCTTCGCGCACGGCGCAGCCCGGCTCCTCGCGGTGCGTGCAGTTGCGGAAGCGGCAGTGCGGCGCCAGCGCCGCCACGTCGCCGAAGGTGGCGGCCACCGCCGCCTCGTCGGCATCGGGGCGCAGCGCGCGCAGTCCCGGCGTGTCGATCACGCAGGCGCCGCCGGGCAGGCGGAACAGCGAGCGCGCCGTGGTGGTGTGCTGACCGCGGCCGTCGCTTTCGCGAACCGCGCCGGTGTCCTGCTGCGCGTGGCCGAGCAGCGTGTTGGTCAGCGTCGACTTGCCGGCGCCCGAGGTGCCCAGCAAGGCCAGCGTATGCCCGGGCAGCGTGTGGTGGGCCAGGCTCGCCGCCGCCTCGCCGTCGCGGGCGTCCACCGCCACGATCTCCGCGCCCGCCGGCAGCCGCTCGCGCAGCTCCTGCATGCGGCAGAACAGCGTGCGCGCATCGGCCACGGTGTCGGCCTTGGTCAGCACGATCACCGGCGCCACGCCACTGCCCTGCACGAGCGCGAGGAAGCGCTCCATGCGGCGCGGGTTGAAGTCGGCGTCCAGCCCCATCACCAGCAGCGCGGTGTCGACGTTGCTGACCACCGGATGGCGGCGCCCGTCGGCATCGCGCCGCACCAGGTGCGTCTGTGGCGCCAGCCGCGCGTGCACCCAGCATGCGCCGTGCGCGTCGGGCGCGGCGAGCACCCAATCGCCCACGGCCAGCGCGTCCTCGGCCTCGGCGAGCTGGCGTGAGAGTCGCGGCAGCACGCGCGCGCTGCGCTCCTGCTGGCCGTCGTGCAGTTGCACCGTCTCGCGGTGCAGCACGGTCAGCCGCATCGGCGCCAAGGAGGGAACCTCATCCATCTCGGCGGCCCGCGCGAGCGCCTGGCTGGCCCACGCGGGCGTGAAACCCATCGAGCGAAGCCGCTCGAAATCGATCTGCATCATGTGTCGTGACAACCTGTCGATCACCAGGCGCGCGAACGCGCGCCGGCCGGCCCTGCCCGATGCAGGGTGCGAAAGCGAACGAAGACGGCCGCGGCGCGCGCGGCTCAGGTCACGGAAGGCAGAGGCCGCAGGGCGGAGAGAGAGACGAGACCCGAGGCGCGTCAGGCGCGAGCCGCATGGAGGGCAATGTCCGTCGTCTTCATCGTGCACCTCCTGGCTTCGGGTTCATGGGCGGCCACGGGGGTGGCCGGCGAAGGCGCGCAGTGTGGCACGCGCGCCTGGCGGGGTCAATCGGTGGGAAACGGTGGAACTCGCCGCGCCGCAGCGCATCTCATGCGCGCCGCGAGGGTCTTGGCACGCCACCTATGATCCGCGCGAACTCACCGCCGACCACCCCGAAGGACCCCTGACCATGACACGCTGGCTGATCGCCCTCTCGTTCGCCGTCTGCTCGATCCCGATGGTTCCGCTGGAGGCCGAGGCCAAGCGCCTCGGTGGCGGCGGCAGCGCCGGCATGAAGCGCGACCTGCCCGCGCGCACCGCGCCCGATGCGCCGCCGGCCAAGCCCGCGCAGAGCGGCACGGCCGCGCCGACGAATGCCGCCGCGCCGGCCGCCGCAGGCGCCGCAGCCGCTGCCGCACCCAAGCGTTCCTGGATGGGCCCGATCGCCGGCCTGGCCGCCGGCCTGGGCCTGGCCGCGCTGGCCAGCCACCTCGGCTTCGGCGAGGAACTGGCCAACTTCATGATGCTGGCGCTGCTGGCCATCGTGGCCATCGTCGTCGTGCGCCTGCTGCTGCGCCGCTTCGCCGGCGGCCAGCGTGCACCGGCCGGCATGCAGCTCGCCGGTGCCGGCGCGCCGGTGCCGAACGACACCACCGCCTGGCGCGCCGCAACACCGGCCGCGGGTTCGTCCGCCAGCGTGATCGCACCGGCGGCGATCGCGCCGGCGAGTGCACTGCCCGCCGACTTCGACGCCGACGGCTTCGCCCGCATCGCCAAGATGATCTTCATCCGCCTGCAGGCGGCCAACGACGCCGGCGACCTCAACGACCTGCGTGCCTTCACCACGCCGGAGATGTTCGCCGCCATCCGCCTCGAGCTGCAGGATCGCCAGGGCGCCGCGCAGCAGACCGACGTGGTGCAGATCGACGCCGAGGTGCTCGACGTGGCCGAGGAATCCGATCGCCAGGTGGTCAGCGTGCGCTTCCACGGCCTGATCCGCGAACTGCGCGAGGGCGGCGCCCATCCGTTCGACGAGGTCTGGCACCTGGTGAAGCCGCGCGACGGCAGCCGCGAGTGGGCCATCGCCGGCATCCAGCAACTGGCCGAGGCGCATTGAGCGCATGGGCGAACGCCTGACCGTCCTCACCGGCCACTCGCGCGGGCTGGGCGCCGCCATCGCGGCGCGCCTGCTGCAGCCGGGGCACCGGGTGGTCGGGCTGTCGCGGCGCGTCAACGACAGCCTCGCTGGCCTGGCCGCCGAGCGCGGTGCTTCGCTGGAGCAGTGGCCGGTCGACCTGGCCGAGCCGCTGCCCGCGGCGCAGCGGCTGCGCGCGTGGCTGGCCGGTTTCGCGCCGGATCGCTTCGAGCGCGCGGTGCTGATCAACAACGCCGGCGCCATCACGCCGCCGGCGCCGCTGCGCGACAGCGACCTGGCGGCGCTGAGCGCCACGTTGCGCGTCGACCTGGAAGCCACCTTGCTGCTGAGCGCCGCGTTCCTCGATGCCACGCGCGGCTGGCGCGGCGAGCGGCGCATCCTCAACATCTCCTCCGGCCTCGGCCGCCGCGCCATGGCCAGCAGCGCGGTCTACTGCGCGGCCAAGGCCGGCATGGACCACCTCACGCGCAGCCTGGCGCTGGAAGAAGCGCCGGAGCGCAACGGCGCGCGCGTGATGTCGCTGGCGCCCGGCGTGATCGACACCGACATGCAGGTGCAGCTGCGCGGGGCCGACCCGGCGGCGTTTCCCGACCGCGAGCGCTTCGTGGCCCTGCAGCGCGATGGGCAGCTCGTCTCGGCCGACGCCACGGCCGCTCGCGTGCTGGCCTGCCTGGAACGCGCCGACTTCGGCCGCGAACCGATCGGCGACGTGCGCGAACTGGCCTGAGGGCTCACGAACGCGCCGCCGGCATGGCGGGCTTCTGTGCGACGCGGGTGGCGGATTCGGGGGCCTCGGCCGCCGGCCGCTTGCCGGTCACCGTCACCAGCGGCAGTTGCGCCACGCGCGGGGCCAGCACCACCTCGCGGCGCGCGACGATCTCGACCGTCGGCAGCGTGGCCACCCGCACCGTGCGCTCGCCGGCCTGCGCCTGCGCGGCGCTGAACACGGCGGCGAGCGTGGCGCCGATCATCAGGACGGTGGTGGCGGCGTGGCGGGTGGCGGTGCGGTTCATGGCGGGCTCCTGTCTTCGATGGAAGGCAGTATCGGCAGCGCACACCACAGGCGCGAGCGGCTTGCGACGATCTGCATCCGAGGCGGGATGAACTGCAGCGTCCGGCGATGGAGCGATGGCGCTTTGCCCGCAGAATGCGCGGCCAACAGTCCCTGAGCACCGTCCCGATGCGCCGATTCGCCCTGCTCGCCAGCCTGCTGCTGGCCGCCTGCGCCGCTCCGCTGTCCGCCCTGAAGCCAGGCGAGGCCGCGTCCGCCGCGTCCGCCCCGGCCATGGTGGCGCCCCATCCCAACCTGCGCGTGCAGGGCATCCCGCCGGTGCCGGTGTCGCTGGTCGAGCAGGTGGCGCGCTACACCGATTTCCGCGGCCACGACCTGATCGAGTGGCATCCGGTGCGCCGTGAGCTGCTGGTCAGCCACCGGCGTGCCGGCGGCAGCACGCTGCAGCTGTTCCGCGTGGCCGCGCCGCTGGCCGAGCCCGAGCCGCTCACCGATTTCGACGAGCCGGTGCGCCACGCGACCTGGGAACCGCGACGCGGCGACTATCTCGTCTTCGCACGCAGCAACGGCGGCAACGAGGCCGACCAGCTGTACCGGCTCGACCTCGACAGCCGCGCCGTCACCTTGCTCACCGACCCGACGCGTCGCCACACCATCGAGGCCTGGCTGAACCGATCGAGCCAGCTGCTGGTGAGCTCGGTGCCGCTGGACCGCACGGCGCAAGGCGGCACGCGCGACGAGGTGAGCCAGACGCTCACCCTGGTCGACCCGGCCGAGCCCACACGCCAGCGCCGCGTGGCCGAGCTGCCGGGCACCGGCTGGGCGGTCGGCGGCGTGTCGCGCGACGACCGGCGGGTGGCGCTCACGCGCTATCTGTCGGCCACCGAATCGCAGGTGTGGCTGCTCGACCTGGCCAGCGGGCGCTGCACGCAGGTCCTGCCCGCGCCGCGCAAGGGGGCGAAGGGCACCTACTTCGCCGGCCCGTTCCAGGCCGACGACCGCGGGCTCTGGGTGCTGAGCGACCGCGGCGGCGAGTTCCGCCAGCTGTGGCGCTACGACCTGCGGCGGCGCACGATGCGGCCGGTCTCCGCCCACATCGCATGGGACGTCGATCGCGTCGCCGCCACGCGCGACGGCCGCCTCGTCGCGGCGCAGGTCAACGTCGACGGCCGCGGCGAGCTGCGCCTGTTCGACGCCCGCACGTTCAAGGAGCGCCGCGCCCCGTCGCTGCCCGCCGGCAGCGTGCGCGCGCTGGGAATCCATCCTGGCAGCGGCGAGATCGCCGTGGCGATCGACGGGGCCCAAAGCCCGAGCACGGTGGTCACGCTCTCGCCGGCGGACGGCGGTGCCGAGGCCTGGACGCGCGCCCAGGCCGCACCCGGCGTCGACCCGACGCAGTTCGCCGAGCAGCAGATCGTGCGCTGGAAGAGCTTCGACGGCCGCAGCATCTCCGGCTTGCTGAGCCTGCCGCCCGATCGCTTCGCCGGGCCCCGGCCGGTGCTGGTCGACATCCATGGCGGGCCCGAGGCGCAGGCGCGCATCGGCTTCCTCGGGCGCGACAACCACTACCTCGACGACCTGGGCATCGCGATCATCCGGCCCAACGTGCGCGGTTCGTCGGGCTACGGCCGCACCTTCCTCACGCTGGACAACGGCATGAAGCGCGAGGACGCCGTGAAGGACATCGGCGCGTTGCTCGACTGGATCGCCACGCAGCCCCGGCTGGACGCCTCACGCGTGGTGGTGCGCGGCGGCAGCTATGGCGGCTACATGAGCCTGGCGGTGGCCGCCACCTACCCGGAACGCATCGCCGGGGCGATCGACATCGTCGGCATCTCGAACTTCGTGACCTTCCTGCGCAACACCGAGAGCTACCGGCGCGACCTGCGCCGTGTCGAATACGGCGACGAGCGCGATCCGGCGATGCGCGAGTTCCTCGAACGCATCTCGCCCACCACCAACGCGGCGAAGATCGTCAAGCCGCTGTTCGTGGTTCAGGGCCGCAACGACCCGCGCGTGCCCTACACCGAGGCGGAGCAGATCGTCGAGAAGGTTCGCGAGCGCGGCACGCCGGTGTGGTATCTGCTCGCCGAGAATGAAGGCCACGGCTTCCAGCGCAGGGAGAACGCCGACTATCTGTTCTGGGCGACGACGCTGTTTCTGCGCGAGACGCTGCTGAAGTAGCCGCGCGATCGCGGCCGCAGACTCACTTCCGCCCGGCAGCGCGGGCGCGCGCCTCGTCCTCGTGCATGTGCTTGAGGAAGAAGCGCACGTAGAAGGCCCCCATGCCCAGCATGAACGCGATCACGCCGGCACTGAGCAGCCCGTAGTCGGTGGAGAAGAAGTCGCGAAGTGCGTGCATGAGGAAACCCCCTTCTTGTTCGTCGTGAAGGGCAGTCTCGCCCTCATGCCCCCCCGGGTGTGTTGCGCTGCATCAAGGGTTCAGCGCGGCGGCTGCGGGTCCTGAAAACCGTGCGTACGGAAGGTCAGCACCAAGGTGTCGCGGTGGCCGCCGGCTTCGGCCGGCTGGATCGGCGTGGTCTCGTGGATTACACGCTCGTCGTCGAGCAGCAGCGTGGTCCATGGCCGCGTCAACGTGAAGCGCAGGCCGCTCGGTCCGTCGGCATCGAACACGCGCGACTCGCCGCCCTTCACGCCGACGCGCGAGACCAGGATGACCGCCACGAAGTCGACGCCGTCGCGGTGCGCGCCTTCGGGCGTGGGCCGGCCGATGCCGCCTTCGGTGTCGATGCGGAACTGGTGCGCCTCGACGTACCAGGGCTGCTCGCTCTTGCGCGCCGAGCAGGCGGTGCCCAGCGCCACCAGCAGGCGGGCGAACGCCGGATCGCCGGCCAGCGCCGGCTCGAGCGGCTCGAACCAGCGTTCGAGGCCGCCGTGCAGCGCGTTGTACGACTCCGGCTGCCAGTGGGCGCGGTGCGGCACCGCCGTCACCGAGCCGCCGCTGACCACGAAGCTGCCGTGCCGGCGGCGCCGATAGCGTCCGCCGTCGCGCAGGTAGGCGTCGGGCGGCAGGCGATCCCACGAGGGCATCCAGGCGTCGAGGCTCGCGAGATCGAGGCCCGTCAGGTGCGCGAGGCCTTCGGGCGCGAGCGTGGCGTGGCCGTCGCGGCGCAGGGCCTCGTCGAGCGCAGCCGGCGGCGTGATCGGGGGGGCGAGCAGTTGGGTCATGCCCGGATCATGCCTGCATCCAGCCGACAGGCTTCGTGCCAGGCCCGGCCTTCGAGGCCGTGTGCGACGGCAAGTTCCCCCGGAACGTGCGCGGAATCGACACTTTCACGGTGCGTTACCCCGGCCCACACAACTTCACTCAAGGAGAGCACCTGCTTCACGCCAGCGGGGCATCGTGCGCTGGCCGCGGAAGACAACGGCTGCGGCTTTCACTCACGACAAGGAGTCTCTCCATGAAGAAGATCGCCAACGCTCTCCTGTGTGTCTCGATGCTCGGTGCGGCCGCAGCGCACGCCGAAGGCCTGTCCATCGGCGGCAGCCTGGCCAGCAGCAAATGGAAGGGCGACGACATCGGCGGCCTGTCCACCGACAAGTCGGCCACCGGCGGCAAGATCTACGGCGGCTACTCGTTCACGCCGAACTTCGGCCTCGAGGCCGGCTACGCCACCTTCGGCAAGTTCGAGAGCGCGGCCGGCAGCCTCAAGGCCGACGGCTTCTACGCCGATGCGGTGGGCACGCTGCCGCTGGGCAACGGCTTCTCGGCGCTGGGCCGCGTCGGCGTGTTCAACGGCAAGCTCGACAGCAGCCTGGGCGGCGACGACCGCGGCACCAGCTACAAGGTCGGCGCCGGCGTGCAGTACGACTTCGATCCGAAGCTCGGCATCCGCGGCGAGTGGGAGCGCTACCGCTTCGACGCGCTGGGCACGAAGTCGAACGCCGACATGTATTCGGTGGGCCTGAACTACAAGTTCTGAGGCCGCAGTTCAACCACCGTAGCGCTGGCGCGCGATTTCGGCACCGCGCGCCAGCGCCCCCAGCTTCTTCACCGCCACCTCGCGCGACATCGGCGCGAGGCCGCAGTTCGTGCAGGGGAACAACCGTTCCTTCGGCACGAACTGCAGCGCGCGGCCGATGGTGTCGGCCACCTCTTCCGGCGTCTCGATCACGTCGGAAGCGACGTCGATCACGCCGACCATCACGTCCTTGCCCTTCAGCAGCGCCATCAGTTCGGGCGGCACGTGCGAGTGGTAGCACTCGAGCGAGACCTGGTCGATGCGGCTCTTCGCCAGCGCCGGGAACACCTGCTCGTACTGCCGCCATTCCTGCCCCAGCGTGTTCTTCCAGTCGACGTTGGCCTGGATGCCGTAGCCGTAGCAGATGTGCACCGCGGTCTTGCACTTCAGGCCCTGGGTGGCGCGCTCCAGCGCGGCCACGCCCCACTCGGCGGCTTCCTTCATGTAGACGTTGAAGGCCGGCTCGTCGAACTGCACGATGTCGACGCCGTCGGCCTCGAGCGCCAGCGCCTCCTGGTTGAGCAGTTCGGCAAAGGCGAAGGCCAGCTTGACCTTGTCGCCGTAGTAGCGGTCGGCCACCGTGTCGACGATGGTCATCGGGCCGGGCAGGGTGAACTTCAGCCTGTGCTTCGTGTGGGCGCGGGCCAGGCGGGCTTCCATCGCGTGCACGCGGCCGGCGAGGCGCAGCGGCGCCACCACCTGCGGCACCATCGCGTCGTAGCGGTTGTTGCGGATGCCCATCTTCACCTTGTGCTCGAAGTCGATGCCTTCGACGCGTTCGACGAAGCCGTGCACGAAGTGCTGCCGGGCCTGCTCGCCGTCGCCGACGATGTCCAGGCCCGCGTCTTCCTGTTCCTTGATGGCCAGCAGCGTGGCGTCGCGCTTGGCGGCGTCGAGCTCGGGGCCGCTGCTGCGCCACTGCGGCCAGAGCTTCTCGGTCTCGGCCAGCCAGCCGGGCTTGGGCAGGCTGCCCGCGATGCAGGTGTCGAACATGGTCGGAGCCTCTGTGGAATCAGGCCCCGATGCTCGCCCTTTCAGCCGGCGGGCGCATCGGGATCGGCCATGACACGCACGCGCGCGCCGGCCACCGCCACCACCTGGCCCGCGCGGATCTTGCAGGTCTTGCGCAGCTCGTCGCGGCCGTCGACCTGCACGCGGCCGTCGGCCACCATCGCCTTCGCCGCGCCGCCGCTGGGCGCCAGGCCGGTGGCCTTAAGCAGGGCGTCGAGCGTGACGTACTCGCCGCGCAGCGGGAAATCGATGGTGCGCATCAGCGGTCCTGGGTCGAGAGACCGAACTCGCGGGCCAGCAGCGCATACGAGCGACGCCGCACGGCCGGGTCGAAGGCCCAGGTGTTGATCACCAGTTCGTCGAGCTCCAGCTCGGCGGCCAGCGCGCGCAGCCGCGACGCCACCTCGCCCGCTTCGCCGACGAAGGCCTTGGCGCGCATCGCCGCCAAGGCCGGTTCGTCCTCGGTCCGGAACCCCTTGGCGGCGAGCGTGTCCGGGTCGCGCAGCGGCCCCAGGACGCCGCGCTGGCGGTCGATGCGCCAGTGCTCGCGGCTCAGCGCGTGGTGGCGCGCCTCGTCGGCGCGTTCGGCGGCCAGGGCCCAGACGCAGATCGTGGCCTGCGGCCTCGGGTGCTGCGGGCTCGGCCGGTACAGCTCGCGGTACAGCGCCAGCGCGCGCTCCACGCCCTGCCCGTCCATGAAGAAGTAGGCGAAGGCATAGGGCAGCCCGAAGTGCGCGGCGAGCTGCGCGCCATAGTCGGAGCTGCCGAGGATCCACAGCGTGGGCGCAGTGGCGCCGCGCGGGTGGGCCGTGAGGCCATGGTGCGACGGCTGGGAGGTCCAGGCCTGAAGGTCCATCACCTGCTCGGGGAACTGCTCGGCGGCGTGGTGCGCGTTCGGATTCAGTGCCCGGGCGAAGCGCATCTCGCCGCCCGGCGCGCGGCCCACGCCCAGATCGATGCGGCCCGGCGCCAGCGCCTCGAGCACGCGGAACTGCTCGGCCACCTTGAGCGCGCTGTAGTGCGTCAGCATCACGCCGGCGCTGCCGATGCGGATGCGCCGTGTGCGTGCGACCACCGCGGCCATCAGCACCTCGGGCGCGCTGCCGACGATGGTCGGCAGGCCGTGGTGCTCGCTCAGCCAGAAGCGGGCGTAGCCGAGCTCCTCGGCGTGCTCGGCGAGCGAGAGGGTGTCACGGATGGCCGCATCCTCGCCCTGGCCTTCCAGGGCGACGGACTGGTCGAGAACGGAGAGGCGAAGGGTCATGCGCGATGTGTTGCCCGGCAAAGCCGAGAGCTTGGCACATCGCGCACCGCGCTGCAGCGCGGGCGGCGCTCAGTCGTCGCGACCGTGCTTGCCGCGGCCGTGGCCCTTGCCGTGGCCCTTGCCTTCGCGCGGCTCGTACTCCGAGGACTTGACGAAGTACACCGGTCGGCCGCAGGCGTCGTAGCGGTGGCAGTGCTTGCCCCAGTTCTTCGCATGGCCCGGCGGAACATGCAGGTAGACCGGCTGCATCACGACATGCCGGACCGGCTGCGCGATGATCACCGGCTGCGGATAGAGCACCGGCGGCGGCGGCGCGTTGCCGAAGTCGACGCGGCCGTAGACGCCGGGGGCGATCTCGCCGCCGACGC
>VFQN01001853.1_pt1 | contig 34183 bp, 32 predicted proteins | sample 3512371 | NCBI WGS metagenome assembly VFQN01 (sample SAMN10412370, study PRJNA504923) | tailings metagenome | isolation source: Replicate 2 from Balatoc abandoned mine | place: Philippines: Itogon, Benguet | collected 2017-08-28 | reverse complement strand
CCGAGGCCGGCGCCGCCGACTGCGTCGCTGCCGTCATCGCCTCCGGCATCATCCCCGGCGGCATGGAGATGATGGACAAGGACGCGGTCAAGTGCGCCGAGGCCTATGTCGGGGCGGGGTACCCGCTCGATGCCGAGGGGCTGTTGATCGTCGAGCTCGACGGCCCGCCGGTCGAGGTCGACTATCTGGTCGAGCGCGTCGCCGAGATCGCCAAAGGCCGCGGCGCAACGACGATCCGCGTGAGCCATGACGAGCAGGAGCGGGTGCTGTTCTGGGCCGGCCGCAAGGCGGCGTTCCCCGCCGTCGGCCAGATCTCGCCGGACTATATGTGCCTCGACGGCTCGGTGCCGCGCGGAAAGCTGGTCGAGGTGCTGGCCGAAATGCGCCGGCTCTCGAAGGAGTACGGGCTCCGGGTCGTGAACGTCTTCCACGCCGGCGACGGCAATCTCCACCCGCTGATCCTGTTCGACGCCAACGATCCCGATGAGCTCAGGCGCTGCGAGGAGTTGGGGGCCGACATCCTGCGGCTCTGCGTGCGGGTCGGCGGCGTTCTGACCGGTGAGCACGGCGTCGGCATCGAGAAGCGCGACCTGATGGGCGTGCAGTTCACCGAGATCGACCTCGACCAGCAGATGCGCGTGAAATGCGCCTTCGATCCCGACCACTTGCTCAATCCCGGCAAGGTGTTCCCCAAGCTGCGCCGCTGCGCCGAACTCGGACGCCTGGTCGTGACGCAGAACAACATCCCGTTCCCCGACATCCCGCGGTTCTAAATCGATGGCTGGTACGATCAAGCCGCGCGACGCCAACGAGCTGCGGCAGGCGGTGGAGTGGGCGCTGGGCGAGGGCGTGACGCTCGACGTGCGGGGCGAGGGCAGCAAGCTCGCGCTCGGCCAGCCGATGCAGTGTGCCCAGGTCCTCGACCTCTCGGGCCTCTCCGGGATCGTCGACTATGCGCCCGAGGAACTCGTCGTGACCTTGCGCGCCGGCACGCCGATGCGCGAGGTCGAGGCGCTGCTGGCTCAGCGCAACCAGATGCTGGCCTTCGAGCCGCCCGATCTCGGTCCGCTGCTCGGCGGCGCGCCGGGGCAGGGCACCCTGGTCGGTGCGGTCATGGGCAATCTCGCGGGCTCGCGCCGCCTGTCGGCCGGTGCGGCGCGCGACCATCTGCTGGGCTTCAGCGGCGTCAACGGGCGCGGCGAGGCCTTCAAGTCCGGCGGCCGTGTCATGAAGAACGTCACCGGCTATGATCTCTCCAAGGTGCTTGCCGGATCGTGGGGCACGCTCGCCGTGCTGGACGAGGTGTCGGTCAAGGTCCTGCCCGCACCCGACCAGACGGCGACCCTGTTGCTGCTCGGCCTCGACGATTCGGCGGCGGTGCGCGCGATGTGCGCGGCCATGGGCAGCCCGCATGAGGTCTCGGGCGCGGCGCATCTTCCGGGCCGCACGGCGCTTCGCCTCGAAGGCGTCGCGCCTTCGGTTGAGGCGCGCCTCAAGGGACTGCGCGAGCTGATGGCCGACGCCGGTGCAGGGATGGAGGAACTCGGCACCCTGGAGAGCCGGACTTTCTGGCGCGAGGTGCGCGACGTTGTCCCGTTGAAGCCCGCGCCCGACGCCGTGGTCTGGAAGATTTCCTGCCCCCCTACGGAGGGCCCCGAGGTTCTCACGCGCATCAAGGCGCAAAGACCGGACGTGCAGGCCTTCTACGATTGGTCGGGCGGCCTGATCTGGCTGGCGCTGCCGCCGTCAGACGACGCCGACCATACGCTGGTCCGCGGTGCGCTGGGCACGACTGGCGGACATGCGACCCTGATCCGCGCGCCCGAAGCCGTGCGCGCCGCGGTGCCGGTGTTCCAACCCCAGTCGCGCGCACTCGTCGCTCTGGCGGCGAGGGTCAAGGAAAGCTTCGACCCTAAGGGTCTTTTCAATCCAGGCCGGATGGGCTGACGTGCAAACCAACTTTACCCTGGCCCAGCTTGCCGACCCCGAGAATGCGCGCAGCGAGCATATCCTCCGCAAGTGCGTGCATTGCGGTTTCTGCACCGCCACCTGCCCGACCTTCGTGCTGCTGGGCGACGAGCGCGACAGTCCGCGCGGTCGCATCTATCTCATCAAGGCGATGCTGGAAGGTGACCGGGCGCCCACGATGCAGGAGGTGCGGCACGTCGATCGCTGCCTGTCGTGCCTGTCCTGCATGACGACCTGCCCGTCCGGCGTGAACTACATGCACCTGGTGGATCACGGCCGCCATCGCATCGAGGAGACCTATACGCGGGCGCCGGCCGACCGCTTCATGCGCGGGCTGCTGGCTTGGCTGATGCCGCGGCCCACGGCCTTCCGCTGGGCCATGGTGCTCGGCCGTCTCGCCAAGCCGCTGGCGCCGCTCCTGCCGGCGACCAGCCCCGATCCGGGCGGCGCCACCTTCCTGCGCCGGCTGCGCGCCATGCTCGACGCCGTGCCGGCCCGTGTCAATGGACCATCGTCGGTCGACCGCCCTCAGACCTTCCCGGCCAAGGGACTTCGGCGCCGACGCGTGGCGCTGATGCCGGGCTGCGGCCAGCAGGTGCTGGCGCCGGAGGTCAACGAGGCCACGGTGCGGCTGCTGACGCGCCATGATATCGAGGTGGTCAACGTCGCGGGCTCGGGCTGCTGCGGCTCGTCGGTGCTCCATGTCGGGCGCAACGAACAGGCGATCGCGCTGGCCAAGGCCAACATCACCGCCTGGCTGCGCGAGATCGACGGCGCGGGCCTAGACGCGATCGTGATCAACGCCTCGGGTTGCGGCACGACGGTCAAGGACTACGGCAACATGCTGGCCCACGAGCCGGAATGGCACGAAAAGGCGCTGCAGGTCGCGAAGCTCGCCAGGGACGTGAGCGAGGTCATGGCCGACATCGGGCTCGTGAACGTCGAGCCCAAGGGACTGACCGTGGCCTATCATTCGGCTTGCTCGATGCAGCACGGCCAGAAGGTGATCGAACAGCCCAAGCGGCTGCTGCGGGATGCCGGCTTCGTGGTGAAGGACGTGCCCGAGGGTCATCTCTGCTGCGGCTGGGCCGGCACCTACCAGGTGCTGCAGCCCGACCTGTCGCGCCGCCTGCGCGACCGCAAGGTGGCGAACATCGAGAGTGTGAAGCCCGACGTGATCGCGGCCGGCAACTTCGGCTGCATCGGCAACATCGCCGCGGGCACCGGCATCCCGATGACCCATACCGTCGAGCTGCTCGACTGGGCGACCGGCGGCCCTAAGCCGGCGGCGCTCGGCTAGTCGCGCCGCTCGAGATCGCCCAGCAGTCGGGAGAGCAATGTTGCCAGATGCCGCCGTTCGGCATCGTCGAGCGCGCTGAGCAGTTCGGCTTCCACGTTCATGTCCTCGGCGAAAGCGGCGTTGATGGTCTTCACGCCGGCCTCGGTCAGTTGCACCAACGCGCTGCGCCGATCGGTCTCGGACACGACCCGCTCGATGAACCCCTTTCTTTCCAGTCGGTTCAGGCGATCGGTCAGGCCGCCCGAAGTGATCATCAGCGACTGGTAGAGTTCGGTTGGCCGCTGACGGTAGGGGGCTCCCGACCGGCGCAGCGTCGCCAGGACATCGAATTCACCGGTATCGAGGTTGTGCCGCGTGAAGACGGGTTCGATCCATTTCCGGCTGAGGCGAACCAGACGATTGGCGCGCGACAGGATTTCCATGCCATCGAGCGGGACGTCCGGCGTCTCGCGCCGTCGCCGTGCGATCAACCGGCCGGTCCGATCTGTCTGTTCGGGAAAGTCCGTCATCGAAAGAAATTAGACGGCAACTATCTTGACATCAAGACAACTAGAATTATCTTAACGTCAAGATAAATGGAGGGTTGTCATGACTGCTGCCAACATCACCGAGTCTCCGATCCCGACCGCGGACCTGCCCTGGATGCCGCTGGGGAAGGGCGTATCAGCGCGACCGCTTCACTTCCGCGGTGATGAGCGCACGCTGCAGCTCCGCGTCGAGCCGGGCGTCAGGATCCCGCTTCATCGCCACGACGGGCATGTTCATGCCTTGGGACTGGCCGGTCGCCGCAGGCTCGGCGACGGCAGCATTGCAGGGCCGGGCGACTATGTGTTCGAGCCTGCCGGCAATGTCGACAGCTGGGCGTGTGACGGCAACGAGCCGTGCATCGTCCAGATCACGATGACCGGTCGTCTGACCTATCTGGATGCGGATGGCGGAGACGGTGCCTGGACCGATACGCCCAAGCTTCGCCAACAGTATCTGGAATGGTGCAGCGATAGGGGTATCGCGCCGTGGGCTCGCGGAGCAGACTGATCAACGCCCTGCCTTCGGGATGATGCCGGTGATCTGTCGATGACGCACCTTCGCGCTTGCTTTGCCGCCCTTCTCGGATTGATGCTGGGGTGCAACGTGCAGGCGCAGGACGCCAGGAGCAGCACCATGCTCGACACCTTGTTCATCAAGCTGAAGAGCGCCACCGATCCGTCTGCCATCAAGTCGCTGGAGGCGGCGATCTGGGAACAGTGGGTGATGGTCCCCGACATGGGCCAGCGCGCGCTGATGATGCGCGGCATCGCCGAGATGCACCAGCAGGAGCTGAAGGCCTCGATCGAGACCTTCACCCGCCTGATCGACATTGCGCCCAACCTGTCTGAGGCGTGGAACAAACGTGCGACGGCGCACTGGCTGATGGGCAGCTTCCCGGCTTCGCTGGCCGACATATGCGAGACGGTCAAACGCGAGCCGCGCCATTTCGGTGCCTATTCCGGGCTCGGCATGATCCGCGCGGAATTGGGCGAGTACGCGCGGGCGGTGGCCGCCTTCGAGCTGGCGCGCAAGTGGAATCCGCATATCGCAGGGATCGGCGGCGAGATCGAGCGCCTGAAGGCATTGAGCAGAGACAACGGTGCCGATGCCGATCCGCTGGGTTGCGGCCGGCCCACGACGTAGGCAAAAGTCGCAGTCATTCGGATTCGGGAGTCATTCATGGCCACGTTGTATGTCGGCGGTCGTCTTTTCGACGGCGAGAAAGTGCAAGACGGGCAAGCGGTGCTGGAAGAGGGCGGTCGCATCAAGCGCGTGGCGCCGGCCGGCGAGTTCAAGGGCTTTGCCGGTGAAACCGTCGATACCACGGGGGCGACGCTGATCCCCGGCATCATCGACTGCCATGTCCATTCGCTGTCGGGCGCCGAAGGCAATCCCGGTGCCGTGCAGGACCGGCTGAGCGCGGCCCAGCTCACGGTGCGCGGCATGGAGTTCATGCGCCAGACCCTGGAAGGCGGCATCACCGCCGTGCGCGACTGCGGCGGCAAGGACTATATCGAGTTCGCGATCCGCGATGCCTACAATGCCGGCCGCTTCCTCGGGCCGACGATGCGCTGCGCCGGCCGCATGATCTGCATGACCGGCGGCCACGGCAACCGCACCGGTCGCGTCGCCGACGGCGTCGACGAGGTGATCAAGGCGGTGCGCGAGCAGGTCCATGCCGGCTCCGACCTGGTGAAGATCATGGCGACCGGCGGCGTGATGACCGCGGGCGTCAATCCCGAGGATGCGCATTACAGCGCCGAGGAGATGAAGGCCGGCATCTCGGAGGCGCATCGTTTCCACAAATGCTGCGCCAGCCATGCCCAGGGCGCGCTCGGCATTCTCAACGCGGTGCGCGGCGGCATCGATTCGATCGAGCACGGCATCTTCATGGACGAGGAGTGCTGCCGCGAGATGAAGGAGCGCGGCGTCTGGCTGGTGCCGACGCTCGCAGCGGTGAAGAACATCCTCAAGGGCTACGACGAGGGTGACCGCTCGATCCCCGACTATGTGATCGACAAGAGCCGCCGCGTGTTCGACCGCCACATCGCCGCGACCAGGATGTACTATGCGGCCGGTGGCCGTATCGCGATGGGTACCGACGCCGGGACGCCCCACAATCGCCACGGTGAGAACGCGCGCGAGCTCGAGTTCATGTGCGACATCGGCATTTCGACCCGCGATTCGCTGTTCTTCGCGACCGCGAGCGCCGCCGACCTGATGCGCCTCGCCGATCATGGCCGCATCCAGGAAGGCAACGTCGCCGACTTCGTGCTCTGCGACGGCGATGCGCTGGCCGACATCAAGCGCGCCGCGCGCAAGGAGAACCACCGGATGGTGGTCAAGCGCGGCCTCGTCGCCCGCGACAATCGCGCGGCCTTCTCGCGCGAAGCCGTCCGCGTCGCGGCGGAATAGCGAGCAGAGGAGGGCGATCCCGGAGCCTTCGTGGAAGAAATCTTCCTCATCCTGGTCGGGATCGCCTGGGCGCTCGGCACGCCGCTGATCGCCATCATGGCGCTGGTCCGCACCTCGGGCCTGCGTCGCCAGAACGATCGACTCGCCTCGGAACTGGCGGTGCTGCGGCGCCAGATCGCCGCCACAGGCGCTCCGCCGCTTCCGTCATCCGTCGATGCGGTTCCGCTGCCGGTGGCGCCGGTCGAGGCGGTCGTGCCGCCGCCCCCGGCACCACCCTTCGTTCCGGAGCCTGAACCGCAAGCCATAAGCGAGGCGATCGTCATCGGTGCGGATCTGCCGGCATACTCGCCGGTCTCCGCGCCACCGCCGCCACTCCCGGCCATCGAGCCGGTGCAGGTCGGCTGGGAACAGCGGCTCGGGGCCCGCGCCTTCCTCTGGGTCGGCGCGATTACCCTGGCCTTGGCGGCCGTCTTCCTCGTCCGCTACTCGATCGAGGAGGGCTACCTCTCGCCCGAGGTGCGCGTCGTCCTCGCGGCCCTGTTCGGCTTCGCCCTGATCGCGGGCGCCGAACGGATGCGTCCGCGCGACGATCGTGTGTCGCAGGCGCTTGCGGCCGCGGGCGTCGCGGCGCTCTACGGTTCGCTGCTCTCGGCCGTGGCACTCTACGACATGATCTCGAAGGTCGCCGCTGGCGGCGGTGCGGCGGCCCTTACGGCCTTCGCGATCACCCTCTCGCTGCGGCATGGAATCTTCGTGGCGGCGCTCGCCTTCGTCGGCGGCTTCCTGAGCCCAGCGATCATCGGCAGCGAGCAACCCAACACGCCGGTCCTGTTCGGCTATCTGCTGGCCATTGCCGCGGGCACGCTCACGGTCATCCGGATCCGCGGCTGGTGGATGCTGGGCTGGGGCGTCCTGGGGGGCTCGGCGCTGTGGACCTGCATCTGGATGCTGGCCGATCCAGATCTGCCCGAACTGCATTGGGTCGGCTGCTTCCTCGTGGCGCTCGCTGGCCTGTTCGTCTGGGCGTCGTGGCGGCGCCTCCAGGAGAGCGAGAACCCGGCGACGGATGTGCTGGCCCTGGTCTGGGCCTCGCTGGCCGTCACCGGCGGCCTGCTCGTGCTCGCCATCGCGCAGGACCATGGGGTGCAGACCGCTGGGTGGCTGGCCCTCGCCGTGCACGGTATCGGCATTTTTGCCTTCTCCCGCGCAGCGCCGCGGTTCCAGTTCGCGGCCGGCCTTGCCCCGGCCCTGTCGCTGGCGGCGCTGGCCCTGTGGTGGTGGACGGCGGGCGAGATCACGGACCTATGGAACGACGGCCGCTTCGGCTGGCTGGTGACGGGGTTCGGTGGCCTGTACGCCGCCGCGGCTTTCACCCTGCTGTGGAACGCCGCCCGGCCGGGTTTCTGGGCGGCCCTCTCGGTATCGGCCGCGCTGTCGCACTTCCTGCTCGCCTGGTACGGGCTGCGTGGTACGCCGGGCGTGCCCTGGGGTCTCATCAGCGTCGGCCTTGCCGCGCCGTTCCTCGTCGGCACCGAGCGACTGACCCGCTGGCGCGGGACGATGCCAGGGGCCACCGAGGCGCTGGGCTTCCTGGCCGCCGGCGTGACCTTCTTCATCGGTGCCGCCATTCCGCTCGAGCTCAATCGCGAATGGATCACCGTCGCCTATGCGGTCGAACTGGCCGCGGTCGCCGCGATCTCCGCGCAACTCGGCCTCGTGGCTCTGCGCCGGCTCTGCTGGCCGCTGCTCGCCATCGTGGTCGTGCGCTTCGTCGTCAATCCGGAGATCCTCGAGTATCCGATCGGCCTCACGCCGGTCGTCAACTGGATGCTCTGGGGCTACGGCATCTCGAGCGCCGCACTCGTCGTGGCGCTGCGCTTCCTGCGGCCGACCGGGGACGTGCGGCTCGTTCGCGCGGTCGAGGCCGCCGCCGCCTTGCTGGGCTTCGTCCTGCTGACGCTGGAGGTGCGCAGCCTCTTCCAGCCGACGACGATGGTGACGCCCGATGCCAGCTTCATGGAGCGTGCCACCTATGTTCTGGTCTGGGGCGCCTTCGCCCTGGCGGCGCTGTGGAAGGCGCGGCTCGACGGCGACCTCGTGGCCCTGTGGGCGTGGCGCCTGAGCGGCGGCGTGGCGGTCGCGGTGGCGTTGATAGTCCAGGTGCTGGTCGCCAATCCGGTGTTCGAGCCGGCGGATGTTGGCCGGCTGCCGATCGTAAACGGACTTGTGCTGGCCTATGCGGTGCCGGCTGCGATGGCGGCCTTGGCGCGCCGCTGGATCGACGTCGAGCCCGACCGGCGCGTCGATCTCCTCGTCGAGGCGGCGGCCTCGATCCTGGCCTTCGCCTATGTCTCGTTCGAGGTGCGCCACTTCTTCGATCCCGGCTTCGAACGGCGGGGCTTCGGCGCGCACGGGTTGGAACTCTACGCCTACTCGATCGTGTGGCTGCTGTTCGGCGTTGCTCTGCTGGCGCTTGGCTTCCTGCGCCAGGCCGCGGCGCTGCGGCACGCCGGCATGGTGCTCGTCTGCATCGTGGTCGCCAAGGTCTTCCTGATCGACATGGCAGGGCTGCAGGGGCTGCTGCGGGTCTTCTCCTTCCTCGGGTTGGGCGCAGCGCTGATCGGTCTGGGTTACGCCTATCGCCGCTTCGGGTTCGACGGCAAATGACCGGCGGGATGTTTCCCGAACTCGGCCTCTCGCTCGACGCTCTGCGGGCGCTGCAACTCGATCGGCTGCGCACCACCTTGCGTCACGCCTACGACAACCAGGCGCCGTATCGCGCCAAGTGCGCAGCCGCGGGCGTCCACCCGGACCAGCTTGCGAGCCTCGACGATCTGGCGCGCTTCCCCTTCACGGAGAAGGGCGACCTGCGCGATGCCTATCCCTACGGCATGCTGGCGATCCCGCGCGAACGCTGCGTGCGACTGCATGCCTCCAGCGGCACCACGGGCCGGCCGACCGTCGTCGGCTACTCGGCGAAGGACATCGCGACCTGGGGCGATCTCATGGCGCGTTCGCTGTCCGCGGGCGGGGCACGGCCCGGCGACATCATCCACAATGCCTACGGCTACGGTCTGTTCACCGGCGGGCTGGGCGCGCATTACGGCGCGGAGCGGCTGGGATGCACGGTCGTGCCGATGTCCGGAGGCTTCGGCGAGCGGCAGGTCCAGCTCATCCGCGAGTTCGGCGCCCGAATCGTCCTGATGACCCCGTCCTACATGCTGGCGATCGCCGACGAGTTCGAGCGCCAGGGCGTCGATCCGCGCGACACGGCGATGCGCATCGGCATTTTCGGCGCGGAGCCCTGGACTGAGGGGATGCGCGCGGAGATCGAGCGCCGGCTCGGCATCGATGCCGTCGACATCTATGGCCTGAGCGAGGTGATGGGGCCGGGAGTCGCCTGCGAATTCGTGGAGACGAAAGACGGGCCCACCATCTGGGAAGATCACTTCTATCCGGAGGTCGTCGATCCCGTGAGCGGCCGTCCCGTCGCCGAAGGCGAGCCGGGCGAACTGGTATTCACGAGCCTGACGAAAGAGGCGATGCCGGTGGTGCGCTATCGCACGCGGGACCTCACGCGGCTCATGCCGGGTTCGGTCACGGCGATGAGGCGCATGGCGAAGATCACCGGGCGCAGCGACGACATGCTGATCGTGCGCGGCGTCAATCTCTTCCCGAGCCAGGTGGAGGAACAGATCCTGCGCGACCCGGCGCTGAGCGGCCATTATGTCATCGAATTGACGAGGTCGGGAGCGCTCGACGATCTGCTGGTGCGCGTGGAGGCGCGGCAAGCTCAAGAGCAGGGAGCCCGGCTTCAGTCCGCCGCCGAACTGACTCGTAGGCTCAAGGGCATGTGCGGCCTGTCGGCCGATGTTGAGATCGCCGCGCCCGGGACGATCGAGCGATCGATGGGCAAGGCGCGCCGCGTCATCGACAAACGCTCGAGTGGTTAAAGCCCCGAGGCCAGGCGGATTCTGGCCTTCAGCAGCCCGGGATCATCGGGAAGCTGGCTCACTTCGGGTGTAATGAGGTTCGCTTGTGATACCGGCGCCGCTGCCTTTGCACGACCCACTGACGCATCGATGACCAGTGCGAGCGTGATCAGGGCGGCGGCGACGACGAGTAGGTCGATCCACGAAAGGCGGGACTTTCGGAGTTCATAGGGGACGGCGATCGCCCGCTTCTTCTTCTGGCCTTGTTGCATGATGGCCTCCGGGACCGGTGTAATCGGCTGGGCTGGAAAGGTTGCTTATGATTCCACTTTCCGACGCTCGCGCGACCGGACTGGGGCGATACCAAGGATGATTGTGTCAGCTGTGTCCGATGGTGGCGCTGGCGACCGCGGCGAAGGTCAAGATGGAGGCGGCGATGACCAGGAAGTCGACCCAGGTGAGCGACAGGCGGCGGCGCTTCATGGCCGGTCTCCACTGCTGCTGGCGGAAGCAGCGGGTGCAGACGGCGCTGACGAGAGGCCCTGCGCGAGAACACCGCCTGCAAAGATGACGATGCAAATCACGACGAGCACGGCGTCGACGGTGGCGAAATTGCGGCGAGACATGGAACTCCTCGTTGTGTTCGTCCGAGAACACTACGGGCGTCCGGTAGCGATCATCCCTCGCGGAGATTCATGTGCGCGTGGCGAGCGGTAAGTCAGACGTAGGCAATCCGCAGGATGTTCGTGGCGCCGGGCGTGCCGAACGGGACGCCCGCCGTCACCACCAGCCGCTCGCCTTCCTTGGCAATCATTTCCTGGCGAGCCACTCGGACGGCGCGCTGCACCATGTCGCCGAAATTGTGCGCATCCTCCGTGCGCACGGGATGCACGCCCCAGGTCAGGGTCATGCGGCGCGCCGTGTCGATGTTCGGGGTGAGGCAGAGGATGCGGACGTCGGGACGCTCGCGCGCCGCGCGCAGGGTCGTCGACCCGGTATTGGTGTAGGTGACGATGGCCGCGGCCGACAATGTATGGGCGCACTGGCGGGCGGCGGCGCTGATCGCATCGGCCGTCGTCGCTTCCGGCTCGTGCCGGCTCGCGTCCATCAGGCGGCGATAGAGCGGGTCGCCCTCGACGCTCTTCAGGATGCGATCCATCATCGTGACCGCTTCGACCGGGTAGTTGCCGGAAGCCGATTCGGCCGACAGCATGACGGCATCGGTGCCGTCGTAGACCGCCGTGGCCACGTCGGAGACTTCGGCGCGAGTGGGCGTTGGCGCCAGGATCATCGATTCGAGCATCTGCGTCGCCACGATGGTCGGGCGGCCGGCGGTGCGGGCGGCGGCGAGGATGCGCTTCTGCAGCGGCGGCACGGCCTCCGGCGGCATCTCCACGCCGAGGTCGCCGCGGGCCACCATGATGCCATCGCTCTGCTCGATGATCTCGTCGAGATGCTCGAGGGCCTGCGGCTTCTCGAGCTTGGCCATGACAGCGGCGCGACCGGCGACCAGCTTCTTGAGTTCGGCGATGTCGTTGGCGTGCTGCACGAAGGAGAGGGCGACCCAGTCGACGCCGATCGACAGGCCGAAGGCGAGGTCCTTGTGATCCTTCGGTGTCATGGGCGACATCGGCAGCACGAGGTTGGGCAGGTTGACGCCCTTGCGGTCGCTCAGGGTGCCCGCGACCTCGACCTCGGTGTCGATCGTCTCCTCGTCGTGCGCCACGATGCGCAGCCGTACCTTGCCGTCGTCGACCAGCAACAGCCCACCGGGCTTCGCGGCCTTGAAGATCTCCGGATGCAGGAGCGGCACGCGCTTGGGCGTCCCGGGTTCGGCATTCATGTCGAAGCGCACTGTCTGGCCCTTCTTCACGACCATCGGCCCCTTGGCGAAGGTGCCCAGCCGCAGCTTCGGACCCTGCAGATCCAGCAGGATCGCGATCGGGTGCTTGAACTCCTTCTCCAGCGCGCGCAGCTGCTCGATCCGCTGGCGATGGTCCTCGTGCTGGCCGTGGCTGAAGTTCAGCCGGAAGACGTCGGCCCCGGCTTCGAACAGTGTCCGAAGCCGCTCCGTGGTCGAGGAGGCGGGGCCGAGCGTGGCGACGATCTTGGTGAATCGATTACGGCGCATGCGTCAGTCTACTTCACCGGAGACGACACTTTGAAGTCGCCGGCCGCCTCGTAGACCTTGACGACGGCGGCGTCATCCAGCTTGCCCCAGCCCGCGCCGGCGGCCGCGATGAAGAGCTGGTGCGCGGCGGCGGCGAGGGGCAGTGGCAGGCGCAGTTCGTGGCCCGTATCCAGCACCAGGCCGAGATCCTTCACGAAGATTTCGACCGCCGACAGCGGCGTGTAGTCGTCGTCGAGCATGTGCGGCACGCGATTGCCGAACATCCAGGAATTGCCGGCGCTCGCCGAGATCACTTCATAGACCGCGCGCGTATCGGCGCCGGCCTTGGCCGCCAGCGCCATCGCCTCCGCGGCCGTGGCGATGTGCACGCCGGCCAGCAGCTGGTTCACCGTCTTCACCAGCGAGCCGATGCCCGCCTTGTCGCCGAGGCGGAAGACCTTCGCCGAGGTGGCGGACAGGATGGACTCCGCTGCGGCGAAGGCTCCCGCGTTGCCCGAGGACATGTAGGTGAGCTCGCCGGACTCGGCACGCGCCCGTCCGCCCGACATCGGCGCATCGAGCAGCTCGTGGCCGCTGGCGGCGACACGCTCGTCGAGCTTGCGGATGAAGGCGGCCGGACAGGTGGCGCACTGCATCACCAGGCCACCCTTGCGCAACGCGGCCACGGCGCCGCCTTCGCCGTAGAGGACCGTTTCGACCTGCTGGGCGTTGACCACCGCGACGATCACGACGTCGGCCGTCGCGGCGGCTTCGGCAGGCGTCGTGGCCGTCGCGCCACCGGCGGCCACGAAGGCCTCGCGCGCGGTGGCGCTTGGATCGACGCCGATCACCTTGTGGCCGTGCTTCAGCAGGTTCTTCGCCATGCCGAGGCCCATCGAGCCGAGGCCCACGAAAGCGACGACGGGGGTGTTCTTGTCGGTCATGGCTCAGGCCTTGATGCCGTACTTGGCCGCCCAGCCGAGGCCGGCGGCGGTCGTGGTCCTGGGCTTGTATTCGAGGCCCACAAATCCGTCGTAGCCCAGCCGATCGAGCACATCGAGCAGGTAGAGGTGGTTGACCTCGCCGATGTCGGGCTCGTTGCGGTCGGGATTGCCCGCGATCTGCACGTGCGACGTGATCGGGAACAGTCGCTCCATCCGCTTCTGCAGATCGCCTTCGGTCACCTGCAGGTGATAGAGGTCGAGCTGCAGGCGGAGATGCGGCGCACCGACTTCGTCGATGATCGCCTTCACCTGGCTGGTCGTGTTGGTGAAGTAGCCGGGAATGTCGCGGTGGTTGATCGGCTCCAGCACGATGGTGATGTCCATCTTGGCGGTGCGGTCGCAGATCTTCTTCAGGTTAGAGATGAAGGTGCGGTGCATCGCCTTCACGTCGGCCCCGGGCGCGATCATGCCGGACATGACGTGCAGGGTCCGGCACTCAAGCGCCTGCGCATAGTCCAAGGCCTTGTCGATGGCGGCGGCGAACTCGGCCTCACGGCCGGGCAGGGCGGCCAGTCCGCGCTCGCCCTTGCTGGCGTCGCCCGGCGGCAGGTTGAACAGCGCCTGGGTCAGCCCGTGCTTCTTCAGCTCGGCCGCGATCTCGGCGGCCGGCGCCTCGTAGGGAAACAGGATCTCGACGGCCTTGAAGCCGTGCGCCGCGGCGGCACCGAAGCGCTGCAGGAAAGGGACTTCCTGGTAAATCCACGAGAGATTGGCGGCGAGCTTGGGCATGCTTCTTGTCCGATCAGGAAGGATAGGCTTCTTCGACGTCGCTCACCTGGGCATCCGACAGGGTGCGCAGCTTCAAGCCCTGCAGCAGCAGGTGGAGCTTGGCCGTTTCCTCCAGCTCCTCGATCGAGGCGGAGGCGGCCGATAGCGAGGTTCCCGCAACGACGGGCCCGTGATTGGCCAGCAGCACGGCGCGATGACCTTTGGCATAGTCGCGGATGGCGTCGGCGAGCTTGGGATCGCCGGGCTTGAAATATGGGACCAGCGGCAGCTTGCCGACCCGCATCACGAAGTAGGGCGTGATCGGCGGCAGGGTGGTCTCGGCATTGTGGTGGCAGGACGGATCGAGGCAGGAGATCGCCACCGCATGCGTGCAATGGAGATGCACGATGGCGCCGTCCTTGGGCCGCACGTCGTAGACCGAGCGATGGAGCAAGGCCTCCTTGGTCGGCGGATCGCCCGCGACGTGCTTGCCGGAGAGATCGATCTTGGAGAGCTGGCCCGGTTCGAGCTCGCCCAGCGAGGAGTTGGTCGGCGTCATCAGCCAGCCGTCGGCCACGCGCGCGCTGATGTTGCCGGAGGTGCCGGGGCAGAGGCCGCGCGCCGCGAGCTTGGCGCCCAGCGCGCAAATCTGCTCGCGCATCGTGGTTTCTGCGGTGCTCATAGCTTGTCGAATGCCTTGGTGAAGAAATCGGGCGCGCCGAAATTTCCGGACTTCAGCGCGAGGAGGATGGGCCTGGCGCCGACCGAGGCGGTCCACGGCACGCCGGGGTCGATCTCCGGTCCGATGCGCAGCGCCGTGACGTCGAGCGCGCTCACGACGGCGCCCGACGTTTCGCCGCCTGCGACGACGATCCGGCCGACGCCGGCCTCGACGAGACCGCGCGCCAGGGCGGCCATGGTCTTCTCGATCGCCTGGCTCGATTTCTCGACGCCATACCTGGCCTGCAGCGCCTTCACCGAATCGGGCGTGTCGCTGGCTGACAGCAGGATCGGTCCGCTGCCGAGTTTTCCTTTGGCCCAGGCGAGCGCCTTGCCGGCGACATCCTCGCCCTGGCAGATCGCATCCGTGTCGAGCGCCAGATGCGGTCCTTTGAACGCCTTGATCTGGCCGAGTGTCGCGGCCGAGCAGGAGCCGGCGAGCACTGCCGCAGCACCTTCGATCCTTGGCAGCGTATCGGCGCCGGAGCGATGGGCCACCAGGCCGCGCCGGCGATAGGCGGCGGGCAGGCCGAGCGCCACGCCGGAGCCGCCGGTGACGAGCACGTCGTCGCCGATCGCCTCGCCGATGATGCCGAGGTCGGTATCCGCGACGGCATCGACCACGACATGGCGCACGCCGTCGGCCGCGAGCCTGTCGAGCGATTCGCGCAGCACCGAAGAGCCGGACTGGACCTGCTTCAGCGCCACCAGCCCGACCTTGTGCGGGGTCTGCCGCGCCAGCACGCGCACCAGGCTGGCATCCGTCATCGGCGTCAGCGGATGGTGTCTCATGTGCGAGTCCGAGAGCAGCACGTCGCCCACGAACAGGTGGCCGAAGAAGATCGTACGGCCGTTCACCGGAAAGGCCGGGCAGTAGATCGCCTGTCTGGCCTTCAGCGCGTCGAGCAGCGCGTCGCCGACCGGCCCGATGTTGCCGGCGTCGGTCGAATCGAAGGTCGAGCAGTACTTGAAGAAGAAGCGGATGCAGCCCGCGGCCTGCAACGCCTTTAGCGCGTCGAGCGATTGCGCAACCGCCTCGGCTGCGGCGATCGAGCGTGTCTTGAGCGCGACGACGACGGCATCGACGTCGTCGGGGATCGTGCCCTTTGCCGGCACGCCGATCGTCTGGATGGTGCGCATGCCGCCCTTGACGAGCATGCCCGCGATGTCGGTCGCGCCGGTGAAGTCGTCGGCGATCACTCCGAGAATGGCCATGCGGGACCCTAGGCGATCACGGTTGCGGGCATCCAGAACTTTCGGCGCCGGGAGCGCCGCCGCGCTTCGTCCTCGCCGTCGTAGTGGTGCAACGGCGGTGCAGCATCGAAGGTGTCGCGGATGTCGAGCGAATTGACGTTGACGATGCCGATGGCGCCGTCTTCCTGCGGCATCACCGCGCCGACATAGGCACCACATCTCGAACAGAGCAGGTAGTCGGTGATGCCGAGTCCGAACCGGTAGCGTGACAGGGTGCCAGGCTCGGCCCGAAATTCAACGGTGCCGCCCGGATCGCCCATCGTGCGGGCGCCGTGGCGGCGGCAGAAGCTGCAGCCGCAGCGGCCGACCCGCATCTCCTCGGGTTTCTTGTCGGAGGTGAATGCGATCGTGATCGCACCGCAGTGGCAGGAGCCGGGATAGGTCGTCATGGTGCGATCAGCGTAGCTCTGAAATCATTGACGTTGGTCCGGGTCGGACCGGTGACGAGGCTGTCGCCGAGCGCCTCGAAGAAGCCGTGCCCGTCATTGTCATCCAGCATGGAATGCGGATCTCGGCCTTTGGCGCGGGCCCGGGCGAGCGTGTCGGGCGTGAACACCGCGCCGGCAATATCCTCGGCGCCGTCGACCCCGTCGGTATCGGCCGACAGGCCCCAGATGCCGGGCGCGCCGCCGGCGGCGATGGCCTCGGCCAGCAGGTACTCGACGTTGCGGCCGCCACGGCCCTTCCCGCGCACGGTGACGGTGGTCTCGCCGCCGGACAGGATCGCGACGGGCTTGCCGCCGCGCCTGGCGATCTCGATGGCCTGCCGCGCGTGCGCGGCGCCCAGGTCGCGGGCCTCGCCTTCGAGATTGTCGCCCAGCATGACGACTTCGACGCCATGCTCCCGGGCGGCGGCGGCGGCGGCTTCGAGCGAGCGCCGCGGTGTCGCCACCATGATCGTCTCGACCTTGGTGAGGCGCGGATCGCCGGGTTTCGGTGTCTCCTCGATGCGGCCGGCGGCGCCTTCCTGGAGATGCTCGAGCACGGCCGATGGCGGATCGATCCGGTACTTCGCGAGCACGGCAAGCGCATCGGCGAAGGTCGTCCTGTCGGCGACGGTCGGGCCCGATCCGATGACGCCGGGGTCATCGTTCGGCACGTCCGAGATCAGCCAGGAAAGCACGCGCGCTGGCTGGGCCGCGATCGCAAGCCGGCCACCCTTGATGGCCGAGAGATGCTTCCGCACCGTGTTCATCTCGCCGATGTTGGCGCCCGATTTCAGCAGCGCGCGATTGACCTCCTGCTTGTCGTTCAGGGTGAGACCGGGCGCCGGCAGGGCGAGCAGGGCCGAGGCGCCGCCGGAGATCAGGCAGAGCACCAGATCGTCGGCGCTCAGCCCCTGGACGCGCTCATAGATGCGGCGAGCCGCCTCGCGCCCCCTGTCGTCGGGCACGGGATGCGCGGCCTCGACGATCTCGATGCGCTTGCACGTCTCGCCATAGCCGTAGCGTGTGACCACCAGCCCTTCGAGCGGATGCGGCCACTGATCCTCAAGGGTGTGTGCCATGGCGGCACTCGCCTTGCCGGCGCCGATCACGATGGTGCGCCCCTTCGGTGGCTGGAGCTTCTCGATGTAGGGCGCGAGGCAGGTGGCGGGTCGAGCGGCGGCGAGGGCGGCATCGAAAAGGGCGCGCAGCAGGGCCCGGGCGTCGGCATCTTTCATTTGCCCGATCTTCGCACTATAGGGGCGCGATGCAACCATTGCTCCGGCCGGGCGATCCGCCGCCGTTCTCCGTCTTCAACGAACAGGGGCGGGCGCCGCTGTTGCTGCTCTGCGATCACGCGAGCAAGGCGGTGCCGCAGGCACTGGGCGATCTCGGCATTCCCGAGAGCGAACTGGCGCGGCACATCGGCTGGGACATTGGCGGCCTCGATGCGGCGATCGAACTGGCCACGGTGCTCGACGCGCCGCTGGTCGCCTCCGGCTATTCGCGGCTGGTGATCGACTGCAACCGCTGGCCGGGCGGGGAGGGCTCGACGCCGGAGATCAGCGACGAGACGGTCATCCCGGTCAACAAGGACCTGACCAGAGAACAGGTCGATGCCAGGGCCGAGGCCTGCTTCTGGCCCTATCACCGCGAGGTCGACCGGCTGCTCGATGCGATGACCGACCGCGGGCGCACGGTCTGCCTGCTCGTGGTGCACAGCTTCACGCCGGCGATGAAGGGCTTCGTGCGTCCCTGGCATGTCGGCGTTCTGTGGAACGACGATCCACGTCTGCCAGAGCCGCTGCTGGAAGAGCTGCGCCGCGATCCCTCACTCGTGGTCGGCGACAACGAACCCTATTCGGCGCGCGCATCTTACGAATACACGCTGACCGCCCATGCGCGACCGCGCGCGCTGCCGCATTGTTCGCTCGAGGTGAGACAGGACCTGATGGGTACGCCGGACGATGCCCGCGCCTGGGGCCGGCGGCTCGCGCCCGCGATCTCTGCCTCCACCAAAAAGGCCCTCGCGTCTGGTTAATCGGGACGCCCGGGCCTATATCCGCACCTGGAATTCAGTCCTCACTTCCGGGAGCCGATGATGGACGACAAGACCCGCACGGAACTCGAAGCCGCCGCCTTCCGGCGTCTGGTGTCGCACCTTCAGGAGCGGACCGACGTCCAGAATATCGACCTGATGAACCTGGCCGGCTTTTGCCGCAACTGCCTGTCGCGCTGGTATCGCGAGGAGGCCGGCAAGCAGGGCATCGAGATCGCCGATCCGAAGGCCCGCGAGATCGTCTACGGCATGCCCTACGACGAGTGGAAGGCGAAGTTCCAGAAAGACGCCTCGGCCGACCAGAAGAAGGCCTTCGACAAGGCCCACAAGCACGGCTGAGCGACTAGCCGGGCCAGGTGTCGATCGCTTCGGCGAAGCGGGAGAGTTCTTCCAGAAGGCGCTTCTGGCCGTCGTCGCCCAGCTTCTGCAGGCGGCTGCGCTGGACGTCGAAGACTCGCGGGATGGCCTCGTTGATGACGGCTTCGCCCGACGCCGTGAGCTGGACCCGGAGGGTCCGGCGGTCGCTCGGCTCGGCAAGCCGGGCGATCAGGTTCTGCGATTCCAGCTTGTTCAACCGGCTCGTCAGGCCCGCGCCGCTGAGCAGCAGCGACTGCACGAGCTGCTTGGGCGTGAGACTGTAGGGCGTGCCGGCACGCCGGAGTGCGGTGAGCACGTCGAACGTGCCGCGCGTCAGATCGAATGGGACGAGCGCTTCCTCGATGAAGGCGGTGCACTGGATCTGGATGCGGGCGATCAGGCCGTAGATCTGCACCGGGCTGGTGTCGATGTCGGGCCGCTCCGTGCGCCACTGCGAGAAGATCGCGTCCACCTGGTCGCGCGCGGCCCGGGCGCCGGCCGTGGGGCGTCGGCCCGGTCGCTGCGGCTTCGCGACCGCGGTCTCCGGTTTGCCGTCCGTGTCCAGCTTGCCGCTGCCCATCTTTCCTCCGCCGAAGACCGTCATGGCACGCGCGGCTTCAGGGCGTCCAGTTGACGACGCGGCGTTCGATCCATTCGATGCCATGGAAGAGCGCGATGCTGAGCAGGGTCAGCAGGGCGATGGCGGCGAAGGCGAGCGGGGTCTGCGACTGCGAGGTCGAGATCAGGATGAGATAGCCGAGCCCCTCCTGCGCCGCCACGAACTCGCCGATGACCGAGCCGATGACGGCGAAGGTCACCGCCACCTTGCAGCCGGTGAAGAAGTGCGGCAGCGCCACGGGAACGCGCAGGCGCCGGAAGATCATGTGCTGCGAGGCGCCCAGCGAGCGCATGAGGTCGAGCATGGTGCGCGGCGCGGCTTCCAGCCCGGCGATCAGGTTGACCAGGATCGGGAAGAAGCAGACCAGGACGACGATCACGATCTTCGGCCACTCCGAGAGGCCGAGCCACAGGATGATCAGCGGAGCGACCGCGACCTTGGGCACCGACTGGAGTCCGAGCAGGATCGGATAGAGCAGCCGGCGCGCGGTCGCGTTCAGGGCGATGAGCACCGCCAACGGCAGGGAGAGCGCGATGGCGAGCAGGAAGCCCACCAGCGTTTCGCGCAAGGTCACCAGACTGTTGAAGCCGAGCTCCGGCGCCCATTTCAGTGCGGTGCTGCCGATCTCGGTCGGTGCCGGGAGGATCCAGGCGGGAATGGCAAAGACGCGGACGGACACTTCCCAGGCGACCAGCAGCGCCAGGTAGACCGCGGGGATGGTGGCGCGGTCGGCGAAGCGCGCGGAAGGAGATGCGCTCATCACTCAGGCCCGGCGGTCGAAGATGATGTCGCGGATCTGCTGCTTCAGCTCCTGGAAGCGCGGCAGCGCCGGCGTGTCGGCATTGCGGGGGCGCGGCAGGTCGATCGCGATGTCGGCGCGGATCCGTCCGGGCCGCGGCGACATGACGAGAACGCGGTCGCTGAGCAGGATCGCCTCCTCGATGTCGTGCGTGATCAGGAAGGCGGTGCGTCCCAGGTCCTGCCAGAGGCCGGACAGTTCGAGCGACAGCTCCTCGCGCGTCAGCGCATCGAGCGCGCCGAACGGTTCGTCGAGCAGCAGCAGGCGCGGATCGGCGAGCAGGGCCCGGCAGAGCGCCGCGCGCTGGCGCATGCCGCCGGACAGCATCTGGGGGCGATGATTGGCGAACGCCGCGAGGCCGGTCATCTCCAGAAGACGCAGCGCGCGCTCCCGCGCCGCCGCCTTGGGCAGCGCGAGAACGTCGGCCGGGAGCAACACGTTTTCCAGCACCGTGTTCCAGGGGAACAGCACATGCTCCTGGAAGACGATGCCGACCTCGTGGGAGGGCGCGTCGAGCGGCGTGCCATAGCGCATCATCGTGCCGCCGTCGGACATCTCCAGGCCGGCGACCAGCCGCAGCAGGGTGGACTTGCCGCAGCCGGACGGGCCGACCACGGCGACGAAGCTGCCCGTCGGAATGTGCAGGTCGATCGGCCCGAGCGCATGGACCGACGTTCCCGCCGCACCGGGGTAGTGCTTGCTCACGCCCCGGAGATCGATGGCCGCCACCTCCGCCGCCGGCGGAGGGGCGGCCGCCAGGCCACCGGCGGCCGCAATCATTCGACGAAGCCCGGCGCGAAGAGCTGCGCCGGCTGCACGGGCGACTTCAAGGTGAAGTTCGCCGACATGACCTCGACGGTTCCTGCCATGCTCTTCGGGTTGATGCTGCCCAAGGGCTGGCCGGGTACGGTCGCGAGCTCTCCCACGAGCTTGGTCTCGCCCTCGATGATCGCCGGCGCCAGTTCCTTCTGGTACTTGGCCATGATGGCGGCGGCTTCGGCCGGGTTGGCGAAGGCGTCCTTCATGCCCTTGATCGTCGCCTTGACGAAGGCGCGCACCAGTTCGGGCTGCTTGGCGATCGTCTCCTCCGAGGCGATCAGGCCGTTGCCGTAATAATCGAGGCCCGAATCCTTGTAGGCGATGCGGACCGTTTCCTTGGGCGCGATGGCTGCCGCGATCAGGGGCTCGCCCACCGAGAACTGGCCGATCGCGTCGACCCGGCCGTTGGCGAGCAGGGAGGGCAGGGCGGAGCCTTCCGCGACGACCCACTTCACCTTGTTGGCGTCGATGCCGGCTGCCTTGGCGAAGGCGGGGAATAGCAGGCGGACGGAGCTCGATGCGGTGTCGGCGATGGTCTTGCCTTCGAGATCCTTGGGCGAGGCGATGCCGGCGCCCTTCACGCCGAAGATGGCCTGCGGCGGCCGGGCATAGACGATCGAGACCAGCTTCACCGGCACGCCGTCATTGCCGCGCGCCAGGACGAGCGAGCCCGCGTCGGCGAAGCCGATGGTCGCCAAGCCGGCCGCCACCTTCTTGATCGCATCGGCCGAGCCCTGGCCGCGCAGGAAGGTCACGTCGAGGCCGGCTTCCTTGTAGTAGCCCTTCTCGCGCGCGACGTAGAAGTAGGCGTGGCGTCCGTTGAAGCCGAAGTCGGTGATGAAGTTCACATCGGTCGCGCTGGCCGGCGCCACACTGGCCGCGGCCATGCCGGCGACGAGGCCGATTGCGGCGGCGAGACGTCCAAGCAGTTTCATAGATCACATCCTCGGTTCGAACTGGGAAGGCCCCCGGCAGGCTGCGGCGCCATCGCCGCGACTGAGCGTCCCCACGCCTTTGCATATTTCATTCCACATCGAATGAAAAGCATCGGATGATCTGCCTCGCAACTCCGCGACCAATGCCCAACCCTTGATCAGAATCGCCACCAAACAGCCTTATGTGGGACATTTTGAGTTTGGCGCCATGTCAGTCGAGCTTTGCGGGTTCAGCTCCTGGCCTCTATTCATTCGATATCGAATGATCTACGAAGGGGCTTCGGAATGCGTGATCGAGGTGAGGCGGATGGATCGGCAGACGCGAATCGCAGTTGTCGGCGGCGGATTGGCGGGGCTCACGGTGGCGGCTCTGTTGCAGCGCGATGGATATCCCGTTGCCGTCTATGAGCAGACACCGAATTTCTCCAGGATCGGTGCCGGCATCATCCTCGGTGCCAACGTCGCCAAGGTCCTGCGGTCGCTCGGCCTAGAACCCAGCTTCACCGAAACCGGCATTCGGCCCGATGCCTTCGTCAGTCGCGCCTGGGACAGCGGCGAGACGCTCTACGAACTCGTCTTCGACGCCGCCTGCGAAGCGCGGTTCGGCGGTCCCTTCGTCAACATTCATCGCGCCGACCTGCATCGCATCCTGCAGACGCCGCTTGCCCCGGGGACGATCCGGTTCGGTCATCGGCTGGCGGGACTCGAGGAGACGCCGGGCGGGATCACGCTGGCGTTCGACAATGGTGCCAGCGCCGAGGTCGACATCGTGATCGGCGCCGACGGCATTCGCTCGCGGGTGCGCGACGAGATCCTCGGGCATGAAGAGCCGCGCTTCATCGGCCGCATCGCCCCCAGGGCGGTCTTCCCGGCGGCGCGTCTCGGCGACCTCGCGATCCGCGATTGCACCAAATGGTGGGGGCCCGATCGCCACGTGCTGGTCTATTACATGACGGCGCGCCGCGACGAGGTCTATGTGATGGCGGCCATCCCGGCCGACCGCTGGGACGGCGATGGCACGCCGATCCCCGGCACTCGCGACGATTTCGTGTCGGCACTGGAGGGGTTTCATCCCGAGCTGCTGCGGGCAGCCGAAGCGGCGACGGACGTCACCGTCTGGCCGATCATGGACCGGCCGCGCAACGACACGTGGCACGAGGGCCGCGTCGTCCTGATGGGCGATGCCTGCCACGCCGTGCGGCCGTTCATGGCCGCCGGCGGCTCGATGGCGATCGAGGATGCCGCCATCCTTCATCGCTGCATCGTCGACGCCTCCGACACGAAGGCGGCCTTCCGCCGCTATGCCGCCAACCGGATCCCGCGAGTGGCCGAGGTGCAGCGCATCTCGATCGCCAATACCTGGATGCACGGGCCGACGGAGGTCGACTGGTTCTTCGCCTACGATCCCTGCAACGCCCCGCTCGACGCCGCCGCCTGATCCCGGAGCCGCCAATGTCCGTCCTCGACGCCGCCACCGCCGACGGTATCCGTCCCGATCCGATGAAAATCCGCGATCTGGTGGGCTACGGCGAGACCCCGCCCCATCCGCACTGGCCGGGCAATGCCCGCATCGCCGTCAACTTCAACCTCAATGTCGAGGGCGGCGGGGAATCGACCGTGGCCAATGGCGATCCCGTGTCGGAAGGGATGCTGAACGACATCGGCGTGGATGCCAAGGCCGGCCGCCGGGTGCCGCTCGTCGAATCCGTCTTCGAGTACGGCAGCCGTCGCGGCGCGTGGCGGCTCCTCGACATCTTCGCGCGCTTCTCGGTCCCGGTGAGCGTGCTGGGAGTGGCCCGCGCGCTCGAACAGAACCCACGGCTGGCGCGGGCCTGCGTCGAGCGCGGCCACGAGATGGTGAGCCACGGCTATCGCTGGATCGACTATGGCGAGGTGGACGAGGCAACCGAGCGCGAGCACGTCCGCCAGGCGGTCGAGATCCTGAAGCGTCTCACCGGAACCCGGCCCCTGGGGTGGATGACCGGCCGTCCCGGCGAGAACACGCGGCGGCTGGTGGCCGAGGAGGGCGGCTTTCTCTACGACCGGGACTCGCTTGCCGACGAGCTGCCCTACTGGGTCGAGACCGCGCACGGCCCCCATCTGGTGATCCCGTATTCCTACGAAGCAAACGACAATCGCTTCGACGCGAATTCCGGCTTCTCGACCGGTGAGGACTTCTTCGAGTACATGCGCGACGCCTTTGACATGCTCTACGAGGAGGGGACGGCCGGTGCGCCGAAGCTGCTGTCGATCGGCCTTCACGACCGGCTGATCGGACGGCCGGGCCGCGCCCGCGGCCTCGTGAGGTTCCTGCAGCATGCTGCAGCCCGCGAAGGAGTCTGGTTCTGCCGCGGCATCGACATCGCGCAGCATTGGCGAACACGATTCCCGGCGCGTGCAGAGAGCGGCGAATGAGGGACCACCGTCCCCGTTATCCCCACGTTTCAGCGCGTCGATGTAATTGAGTGGACATGGTGGTCGCTTCTATGGTCTTGCCGGTCGGACCATGGAGTAGCTGGACATGCCGGACGGAAGCGCGATTTCCAAGAAGACGAAGGCTGGCCCGATCTCGGCCGATCGCCTGAAGAGTTTCATCGAGCGCATCGAGAAGCTCGAGGAGGAGCGCAAGGCCATCGGCGGCGACATCAAGGACGTCTACAGCGAGGCCAAGGGCGTGGGCTACGACGTCAAGACGATGCGCAAGATCGTGTCGATGCGCGCCATGGACGCGGCCGACCGGGCCGAGCAGGAGACGCTGCTCGACGTCTACAAGCACGCCCTCGGAATGGTCTGACCGGAGCGGAACGCGCGCCGGTTTTTGATTCCGCGCGTGTCGCACAGGCGTTAGGCTTCTTCACGGCGAATGCTCCGGTCACTGGAGCAGGCCTTGGAGGAATGCCATGCGGAAGTGCGGTCATCGGTCGGCCCTCTCGAGGCGCGGCCTTCTGAGACTTCCGGCAGCCGCTGTTGCGACAGCCGCGTTGCCGGCATGGGCCCAGAGCTTTCCATCGCAGCCCGTCCATATCGTCGTGCCGTTTCCGCCCGGCGGCGGCACCGATTCGCTCGCACGGGCGATCCAGGAGCCGATGCAGAAGGGGCTCGGCGGCATGGGTGGCGCCACGGTGATCGTCGACAACAAGGGCGGTGGCGGCGGCAGCATCGCCCACGAGTTCGTGGCCAAGCAGCCGGCGGACGGCGATTGGTTGGTGGTCAGCGCCAACAACCTGCCTCTTTACCCGCATATCGTCGCGAAGCTCGGTTTCGACGCGAAGACGGCGTTCGTGCCGGTGGGCTTCATCGCCAAGCAGGAATCCGTGCTCGTCGGCAGCCTCGATGTGCCATGGCCCGATCTCAAGGCGATCATTGCTGCGGCGAAGGCGGCACCAGGCTCGGTGCAATACGGCACGGCAGGCCTGACCACGCCGATGCACCTCTCGACCGAGCAGTTCGCGATGCTGAATGGCATCAGGCTGACGCACGTGCCGTTCCGCGGGACCGGCCCCCTGGTCACCGACCTGCTGGGCGGTCACATCAAGCTCGGCATGTCGAGCATCACCAGCGTGGCGCCGCAGATCGCAGCCGGCAAGCTCAAGCCCTACGCCATGGCGTCTCTGGAGCGCTCCTCGGTCGCGCCGACGATCCCGACCTTCAAGGAACTGGGCGCGGGCGACGTGGATGGCACGATCGTCTACACGCTGCTTGCGCCCGCAGGCACGCCGCCGGCGACGGTCGCCCGGTTGAACCAGGCACTGAACGCCGCCGTGGCGACGCCGGCACAGAAAGAGGACCTCGCAAAGCGCGGCTTCGTCGCGATGGGCGGTACGCCGGAACAGCTGGCCGACTGGTTGAAAATTCAGGAGCCGATCTGGGTGCCGGTGCTACAGGCCGCCGGCGTCAAGCCGGAGTAGTTCGGCGATAGTCGATCCTGCCGCCGGCGCCCCCGTTGACGCAGGTCAATGCCGGGAGCCGACATTCCCTCTATGCTGGATGATATTTAAGGGGAGGCGTATGCGTTCGATTCTCGTCACCGTCGATGACACGCCGTCCGCCGTTGCCGCGAGAGGGCTTGCTGCGGCGCTCGCTCGCCAGTGTGGCGCCCAGGTGAGGGGCGTGACAGCGCTCGATGTCAGCGATCTCGACCGCGTCGAGCCGGTGCCCCTTGGCGGCGTGCAATACGCCTACGACCGGTTGCAGCATCGCAAGCAGCTGGCGGATGAACGACGCACGAGGATCGCCGAACTGCCGGACGAGTTTCGGCGGTGCCTGGCGGACGAGGGCATGGACGCCGAATGCTCCATGATGGAAGCGAACGTGCGCGATGGATTGCTTCGGATGATCGAGACGTGCGACCTCGTCGTCACAGGCCGGGACGCCGAGTTCCATCTCGAGGCGGTCGAGGGGGTGACGCCCCTCGTCCACCACGTGATCGCCAAGGGATGTCGTCCCGTCGTGGTGACGGGGCCCGACTGGGTCGAGAAGGGGCCGGTCCTGGTGGCCTACGATGGAAGCGCGCCGGCCGCGAAGGCATTGCAGGTCGCGGCCCTGATGGGAATTTTCGGATCGTCCGCTGCTCGCATCCTGTCGATCGGGCGGGAACAGTCCGCCGCCGTGTCGGTTGCCGAACGAGCCGGTTCGTTCCTGGCCCTGCATGGTGTCGCGGCTGAGCTCGAGGCGGTCGCAACGACCGAGAATCCAGCCGATGTCCTGCTGAGGCGCGCTTCGGAAACGGGTGCACGGCTGCTCGTCATGGGAGCCTTCGGCCATCGTGGAGTCCGGGAGATTCTCTTCGGCTCCACCACACGGCATCTGTTCGACAGCGCCCCGGTCCCGCTCTTCATCTACCACTGAGCGGGTGAACGCTCAGGCCACTGCGCTTGACCCAGATCAAGGGCGGGCGCCGGGACTTCCTCCAGAATTGCACACCGTGTGAGGTTTGGCCGTCGGCGGTTCCTCACGCAGGGCTCAGACAACTGGAGAAGAGAAATGATCACGACGCGCAGGACCTACATGCCGTTGGCAACCTATCCGGAAGCCGTCGACGATCAGGCGGTCCTGGCGGCCGCCGGTTTCGCCGTCTCGCTGGGCGGGACGCTCGAGGTCACGACGTTCTCCGTGGACATTCCACAGGTACCGTCGCCGATGGCCAGCCTCTTTATCGACATTCCCGGTCTGGTTCAGGCGGCCGAAGACAAGAGCAGGTCGGAATGCAGCCGCCTCCACGACCTGATCCGCGGGATGGCGGCGGGCCCCGCCGTGAACTGCTCGACCCGGGAGGTCCTTCTGAGTGGGCTGCTCAATGCCGCTGCTGCCGACGCCCGTTACTACGACCTGGCCGTTCTTCCCTGGTCCCGCGACACGGCGTCCGCCCAGCATCTGATCGAGGCGGTCGTCTTCGGGGCCGGCCGCCCGACGATCCTGGTGCCGGGTTCGGTCGGTCCCGCGTCCAGGCTGGACCATGTCGCCGTCGCCTGGGACGGCAGCCGGGTCGCCGCCCGTGCGCTCGGAGATGTCCTGCCGCTCGTGGAGGAGGGCGGTCGTGTCTCCGTGCTGACCGTTCGTGACGAGAAGCCGCTGGCCGGGCCTGCTCTCGCCAGCCTTCTTGCCTCGTCGCTGGAGAAGCGGGGCGTGACGGCAGCTCCCATCGAGATCGCGCTCGGCGAAAAGACCATTGCCCAGGCATTGCAGGAGAGAGCCCTGACGGAAGGGGCGCAGTTGCTCGCCATGGGAGGCTTCGGTCATTCCCGCATCCGCGACTTCGTGCTGGGCGGTGCAACCACGGGCGTGTTCGCCGATCCTCGCCTGCCGGTGCTGCTCTCGCACTGACCCTCCGAGGGAGTGGCCGACCATGCGGAAGGCGACTTCGGCAGCCTCGGGTTCACCGCCAGCTGGAGGGCACGAAGCATCGGGGGCTGTCGGTAAGCCGATCGACCTCAATCGCGATTGGCATGCCCTGCAGCCGAGCGAGTGCCTGGCGGCGCTCGAAACCCGGATCGAAGGCCTGGACGCAACCGAGGCCGCGCGACGCCTGGCGATCCGGGGACCGAACCGGCTGCCGCGAGGGCCGCGTCGCGGGCCCCTGCGGCGGTTTGCCGAGCAATTCCACAACCTCTTCATCTATGTCCTGATAGCGGCGGCCGTCGTGGCGGCAGCGCTCGACCACACGGTCGACGCGCTGGTGATTTTTGCCGTCGTGATCGCCAATGCCGTGATCGGCTTCGTCCAGGAGGGGCGCGCGGAGAAGGCACTGGAGGCGATCCGTGGCCTGATCGACCCGCGAGCTTCCGTGATCCGCGCCGGTCATCGCCAGTCCCTGCCGGCCGACGAGGTCGTGCCCGGCGACATCGTGCTGCTCGAAGCCGGCGATCGCGTGCCGGCCGATCTGCGTCTGGTCAGGTCGCGAAACCTCCGGATCGACGAGGCGATCCTCACCGGCGAATCGGTGGCGGTAGACAAGGCGGTCGGGCCGGTCGACGTCGGCGCGCCCCTTGGGGACAGGCTTTGCATGGCGCACTCCGGAACGTTCGTCACGGTCGGTCAGGGGACAGGCGTGGTGATCGGGACTGGCGCATCCACCGAACTGGGGCGGATCAGCGCGATGATCGGCTCCGTCGAACGCCTGGCAACGCCTCTCGTCCGGCAGATGGATCAGTTCGCGCGCCAGATCACCCTCGCGATCCTTGGCGTGTCGGGGCTCGTGTTCCTGTATGCCGCCTTTGCCCAGTCCTATGCGTTCGACGACGCCTTCATGGCGGTGGTGGGCCTGGCCGTTGCCGCCATTCCCGAAGGCCTGCCGGCGGTCATGACGATCACGCTTGCCGTCGGCGTCCAGCGCATGGCGCGACGCAATGCGATCATCCGCCGTCTGCCGGCCGTGGAGACGCTGGGGGCGGTCTCCGTGATCTGCTCCGACAAGACGGGAACGCTGACCCGCAACGAGATGACGGTGACCGCCATCGTGACGGCGGATCGTCGGATCGTCGTGGAAGGCGTCGGCTATCGTCCCGAAGGTGGGTTTGCGGTCGACGGCGACGCGGTCGATCCGGCCGCCGACCCCGTCCTCGAGGAGCTCACCCTCGCCGCCCTGCTGTGCAACGACGCCGAGATCCGGCCGTCGGGCGGGGAGTGGATCGCCGACGGCGACCCGATGGAGGGTGCACTCGTTTCGCTGGCCCGCAAGGCGGGGCATGACACCGTGGCCGCACGAGCGGGATTCGTGCGCCGCGACGAGATCCCCTTCGATGCCCACCACCGCTACATGGCGACCCTGAACGCGCGCGACGGTCGTCGACCCGTCGTCTATGTGAAGGGTGCGCCGGAGCGCATCATGGAGATGTGTGCCTGGGCGGCCACCCAGGAAGGCGAAGCCCTGATCGACCGGGATGGGTGGCGTCGCGAGATCGAGAGGCTCGGGACCGAGGGCCAGCGTGTCATCGCCATCGCCCGCAAGGCCATGCCGGACCATGCGGGGCAGATCGCGCCCCCCGACGTCGAGTCGGGGCTCACGCTGCTCGGCCTGGTGGGCCTGATCGATCCCCCCCGGCCGGAAGCGGTCGACGCCGTCGCCGAGTGCAGATCGGCCGGAATCCGCGTCAAGATGATCACCGGCGATCATGCTTCGACCGCGCGCGCCATCGCGCTGCAACTTGGGCTCGCGGCCAATCCCGTTGCGGTCTCCGGACAGGACCTCGACGGCCTGGACGAAGCCGAGTTCAGGCGCCTGGCTCGCGATTCGACGGTGTTTGCGCGCACCAGCCCGGAGCACAAGCTCCGGCTCGTGGAAGCTTTGCAGCAGGACGGCTCGGTGATCGCCATGACCGGTGACGGGGTCAATGACGCACCGGCGCTCAAGCGCGCCGATGTCGGCGTCGCCATGGGGGCCAAGGGGACGGAGGCTGCCAAGGAGGCGAGCGAGATGGTTCTCGCCGACGACAATTTCGCGTCCATCGTGGCGGCCATCCGCGAGGGGCGCACCGTCTACGACAATCTCACCAAGGTGCTCACCTGGACGCTGCCGACCAACGGCGGCGAGGCCATGACGATCATGCTGGCCATCCTGTTCGGTCTGACCCTGCCGGTGACGCCGGTCCAGATCCTCTGGGTCAACATGATCACGGCCGTGGCCCTAGGCCTTACTCTGGCCTTCGAGCCCACCGAGCCGGGAGCCATGCGGCGGCCCTCCCGGCAGGCAGAGGAGAGAATCTTGTCCGGACGGCTCCTGTGGCGTATTCTCTTCGTTTCGGGCTTGATGGTCGCCGGAACCTTCGGGATTTTCGCCTGGGCGGAGACCCGCATCCTTCCGATCGAGACCGCGCGGACCATGGTCGTCAACACGCTGGTGGTCATGGAGATCTTCTATCTGTTCAGCGTGCGCTACGTTCACGGCACCTCGCTGACCTGGCGCGGGGTCTTCGGCACGCGTGCCGTCCTGATCGGCGTCGGGATCGTCGTCATTGCCCAGTTCGCCTTCACCTACCTGCCGTCGATGCAGGCGGTTTTCGGCACGCGCGACCTGTCGATCGGCGATGGCGTGGCGATCGTCGGGGTGGGGGCGGCGCTGCTCGTCATCGTCGAGATAGAAAAACGCCTGTTCGCCTTGTTCGCCCGGCGGTCAGCCGACCGGGTGAGTCTCCCGCTCTAGCAGGTCGTCGAGAACCCGGAATCCTGGCATATATACGAAACTAACGAAACAAACGAAATAAGTGAATCGAATGTCGCACCCCCTGGAACAGGACACGGGACGGCCGTCGACGGGCGTCTGTTGCTTGCCTGGGCTTCGAAAAACCCATTGTTAACAGCCGCTTAGAACCAGATGTTCATCGGCAGGCCGTGACGGTCACGCTCCTGCGCGGGGCCCAGGCGCTTCGCCGTGCCCTTGGCGATCAGGAGGGCCGTACGGCAAACGGCCATGGCGTCCAGGACGTCGTCGCGGGCCGCCCCCGGTAGCGATCGCGGCTCCCAGCTGAACCCATGGCGCGAGAGCAGGTCGAGGCGCTCGGCAAAGCCCTCGGGCCGGCGCTTCCGGCTGAGCACGGGCTTGCCGCCATTCATGCGGGCGAAGGCCAATTCGGGGTGGGCCTCGTGAACGATCGGACGCAGTTTCGTATTGCCGCGCATCAGGGCGTCGACCTCGCGCATCTTCGGGAAGAGATGGAAGGTCTGTCGGGTCAATCCGACGCCCAGCGTCCTGCTGATGGCATTGGCCTCGCCGTGGGTGGTGCAATCGAGCGCCGGGCGGCAGGGCGTGGGGAAGACCGAGCTCGTCTTCCCGGGCAGGAGAGCGCGCGCTTCGCGTTCGCAGGCTCGGCCGGGCCGAGGTGTATCGAGGAGGCCGATCGGCATGTCCACGGCCAGAACCGAAAGACCCTCGCAGGCTTCCGCGAGGGTCTTCACGACCGCTATCTCCAGGGCACCGTCGCCGTCGCACCGGCAGACCACCCAGCCGGTGCGGCAGCCATCGGCGCCGGCGACGATCAATCGACGCCTACCAGCTGGCCATCTGGGTCTTGAGGTTGCCGTCGAGCACGGCGAGGAACTCCTCGGTGGTCAGATAGGCCTGGTTCATGCCGATCAGCAGCGCCAGGTCCTTGGTCATCTTTCCGCTCTCCACCGCCTCGACGCAGACCTTCTCGAGTGCCTCGGCGAACTTCACCACCTCGGGCGTGTCGTCGAACGTGCCGCGATACTTCAGCGCCTGCGTCCAGGCGAAGATCGACGCGATCGGGTTGGTCGAGGTCGGCTTGCCCTGCTGGTGCTCGCGATAGTGACGCGTCACCGTGCCGTGCGCGGCCTCGGCCTCGACCGTCTTCCCGTCCGGCGTCAGCAGTACCGAGGTCATGAGGCCGAGCGAGCCGAACCCCTGGGCCACCGTATCCGACTGGACGTCGCCGTCGTAGTTCTTGCAGGCCCAGACGAATTCGCCGTGCCATTTCAGGGCCGAGGCGACCATGTCGTCGATCAGGCGGTGCTGATAGTAGATGTTCTTCGCCTTGAACCTGTCGGCGAACTCCTTGTCGTAGACCTCCTGGAACAGGTCCTTGAAGCGGCCGTCATAGCGCTTGAGGATGGTGTTCTTGGTCGACAGGTAGACCGGCCAGCCGCGCATGAGGCCGTAGTTGAACGAGCTGCGCGCGAAGCCGACGATCGATTCGTCGAGATTGTACATCGTCATGGCGACGCCGCCGGCCGGGAAATCGAACACTTCGTGCTCGATGACCTTGCCGTCCTCGCCCTCGAAACGGACGGTGAGCTTGCCCTTGCCCGGCACCACGAAGTCGGTGGCGCGATACTGGTCGCCGAAGGCGTGGCGGCCGATGACGATCGGATGCGTCCAGCCCGGCACGAGTCGGGGCACGTTCTTGCAGACGATCGGCTCGCGGAAGATCGTGCCGCCGATGATGTTGCGGATCGTTCCGTTCGGCGAACGCCACATCTCCTTCAGGTCGAATTCCTTAACGCGGGCCTCGTCCGGGGTAATGGTCGCGCACTTCACCGCGACCCCGTACTTCTTCGTGGCCTCCGCCGATTCGACGGTCACCCTGTCGGCGGTCCTGTCGCGATTCTCGATCCCGAGGTCGTAGTATTTCAGGTCGATGTCGAGATAGGGAAGGATCAGCTTGTCCTTGATGAACGCCCAGATGATGCGGGTCATCTCGTCGCCGTCCATCTCGACGATCGGGTTCTTCACCTTGATCTTCGGCATCTTCCGGACCTCAAAATTCCCGTAACGCGCAATCTAAAAAGCCGCCCCGGTTGCCCGGGGCGGCTTCACCTGCCGCTGCTTTAGATGGCAGCGAGCGCTTCGTTCAAGGTCGCACTCGGCCGCATCCCGGCCGAGGTCTTTTTCTGGTCGGGCAGGTAGTAGCCGCCTGTATCCACCGGCTTGCCTTGCGCCGCGATCAACTCGGCGTCGATCTTGGCTTCGTTCTCTTCCAGAACCTTCGCCAGCGGCTTGAAGCGGGCCGACAGGGACGTGCTGTTGTCCCGCCGGGCCAGCGCCTCTGCCCAGTACTTGGCCAGATAGAAATGGCTGCCGCGATTGTCGAGCTGGCCGACCTTGCGGGCCGGCGAGCGATTGTCCTCGAGAATCTTGGCGTTGGCCTCGTCGAGCGTCTCGGCCAGGACCTTCACGTCCTCGTTGCCGGTCGTCTGCGCCAGATGCTCCAGTGAGGCGCCCAGCGCGAGGAACTCGCCCAGCGAATCCCAGCGCAGGTAGCCTTCCTGCTGGAACTGCTCGACATGCTTCGGCGCCGAACCGCCGGCGCCGGTTTCGAACAGGCCGCCGCCCGCCAGCAATGGAACGATCGACAGCATCTTGGCGGAGGTGCCGAGCTCCATGATCGGGAACAGGTCGGTCAGGTAGTCGCGCAGCACGTTGCCGGTGACCGAGATCGTGTCCAGCCCCTGACGGATGCGGTCCAGCGAGAACTTCATCGCCTCGACCGGCGCCATGATGCGGATGTCGAGGCCGTTCGTGTCCTCTTCCTTCAGGTACTTCTCGACCTTGGCGATCAGCTGCGCATCGTGGGCGCGCTTGGCGTCGAGCCAGAACACCGCCGGGGTGTTGGTGAGCCGTGCGCGGCGCACGCCGAGCTTGACCCAGTCGCGGATCGGCTCGTCCTTGACCTGGCACATGCGGAAGACGTCGCCCCGTTCGACCTTCTGCGTCATCAGGATGGTACCGTCCTCGGCGACGACGTTGACCTTGCCGTCGGCAGGGATGCGGAAGGTCTTGTCATGCGAGCCGTACTCCTCCGCCTGTTGCGCCATCAGGCCGACATTCGGCACCGTGCCCATCGTCTTCGGATCGAAGGCGCCGTGCGCCTTGCAGTCCTCGATGACGGCCTGATACAGCGTTGAGTAGCAGCGGTCGGGAATTGCGGCGATGCAGTCGTGCAGCTTGCCGTCTGCGCCCCACATCTTGCCGGACTCGCGGATCATCGCCGGCATCGAGGCGTCGATGATGACGTCGCTCGGCACATGGAGATTGGTGATGCCCTTGTCGGAATTCACCATCGCGAGACCCGGACGCTTCGCGAACTCGGCCTGGATGTCGGCCTTGAGGGCGGCCTTCTCGGCTTCCGGCAGCGTCTCGATGCGCGCCATCATGTCGCCCAGACCATTGTCCGGGTCGACCCCGAGCTTCTTCAGCGTTTCGCCATGCTTGGCGAACACGTCGGCGAAGAACACCGAGACGCAGTGACCGAACAGGATGGGATCGGAGATCTTCATCAT
>VFQN01001852.1_pt1 | contig 34195 bp, 49 predicted proteins | sample 3512371 | NCBI WGS metagenome assembly VFQN01 (sample SAMN10412370, study PRJNA504923) | tailings metagenome | isolation source: Replicate 2 from Balatoc abandoned mine | place: Philippines: Itogon, Benguet | collected 2017-08-28 | reverse complement strand
AACAGGAGAAAGGGAACAGGCGAAAAGAAACCCAGGGACCAGGGAAAAAAACCAGAAATGTATTGATTTACAGTTTTGGTCCCCTTCCAGAGCCCAGCCCTACACTGTGAAGGACAGAGCCGTTAGGCTACTGCAAACCGCACTTGGTACCGTACAGTCGAGTGGTTAGCACGGAGAGGTTGGGGCCCAATGAAGGGGAAGGACTATGGTGTGTAGGGGTGCCAGCTACGACTGCCAGCAGCAGCGGCCATGCACCGCCGTCTTTGAAGGATGTAAGATCTGTGGATTCAGAACCACAATAGACTTAGCTTCTGTCGTCTGGAAGGAGACAGCCATATACGGTTGGCAGTGCCTTGGCACCATGTGCCCCTATTCGTTCGGCCCGGACGTACGGTACCGCACAACAAATAGCCTAGCCTGCCCCTTCAGCCTGGCCATGCCTGGCCCTTGCCGCTAACCGACGGCAGGGTGCGGGGAGCCCCAAGACCGGGGGATTAATTGGCGGCCCTCGTGCAGGCAACCGGGTTCCACGGCACCGCCGGCACTTACTTGTCCTCACTTGGAGCTGCCAAACTTCTGCGTGGACAGAAGTATGATGGCAATGTGCGATACCTTGTCGAGCCGGAAGAGATCGTGAAGAGGAAAGCCAAACCCAAGAACCAACGTGCTTATCGTCACCATGCCCATACCCGGCACGAAGAATTTAATGGGCGCCGGGGAGGGGCCCCTGGCCAAGGCACATGGGAGGGTCCCCTGCGCCCTGCCCACTTCCCGCCCTGCCCACTTCGTACAGTAGGTACCGCAAAGGGACGAGCCCAAGCAAAGTTGTAGCTCCTGTAACACTTTTAGATGTAACAGCTAGGCAAAGCTAAGTAGGTAGCACGGCGACAATGACAAGACAGCCAAGCACCGTTGCCTTCCTAGTGACTATTAGCTTGCTTACACTGTCAAGAGCCGCTTCTGATGCAGACATAGGGAAAGACCTCATCGGGTGGGTCAGCGAGGCAGGGTGTTGCTGTCGATTGGCACTCTTGGCCTTTTGCCCGAGGTCACAGCTTTAACCTTTACATAAACTATGATCTAGGTGGCTGGGTGAGACCTACACCCAGGGCAAAACTGATACGCCAGACTCGCGCATGGTGGTCTTGAGCTGGGCGCCCCGCATTTTCCTGTACAAAGGAATCCTTACCCAAGGTAATTTTTGACTACTTCAAACTAGTGTTAGTCTTGCCTGGCTGGATGGCACGTTCTTGAGTTTTCAGTTGCTCGGCCGGGTACGTCCCCCTGACCGCTGACCCTGCCCCCTGCGCCCCTCGCGCTGCAGAGGAGTGCGACACCCTCATACAGCAGGCTACAACACGCCTAGAGCGGTCGGGCGTCTCAAATGCGGAGACGGGTGCTGGGGGCCTGTCGGATATCCGCACGTCTTCAGGCATGTTCTACGGTAAGACCGGGGGGCTGGCACGTGGCCAGCCTGGCAGGGAAGGCAATGGAGGCGCTGTATCAAACGCACAGCTACAACCAGCAAGCGCAAAGCTGCTGTGCGTCTGCAGTAATTTGCTCATGTGCTGGTACAACTCCCGCACTACATTCCCTGCAACACCCTTCCATCGTTGGCCGCGGGAGCTTGCTGCCTCCGCATGCCCCGCTCACACCACCCGCCCACACGCGACACCTCCATCCTCAGAGCGAGGCGAGAACCCCATGGTCGACCGCATTGAGAAGCGCCTGGCCATGTGGTCCATGCTGCCAGCGGGTGGGTGCATTGGGCGGGTCGGTGTTGGCCATGCCTCGAGTGGGCGGGGGCGTTGGAAGGTTGGGCGCGGGTACTGGGCCATGCTTTCCCTGAGCGAGTGTGAAGGGCGGGGCCGGTGTTGGCCTTGCTGCCAGTGGACGGGTGCATTGGACGAGGGGGAGAGGAGGGTTGTGTGGTCCGTGCTGCCGGTGAGCGGGTGCACCGGAGTGAGGTGGGTGCTGCTGGCTGCTGCTGGCTGCTGCGTGTACAGCCCTTTCCTGACGTGGGGACGACGGAAGGGTCGTACGGACTGGCTTGCAAGCGGAGAGCACAAGGAACCCGGCACGCGCGCACCTGCACAGTGCCCTCCGTCTGGGTGCTGCGCACATATGCTTCTCCGCCGCCTGGCGAGGGGCCCTGTGTACGGCCGCTGACCTGCATCCTGTGTCACGTGCGTTCGCAGAGAACGGCGAGGGCATCCAGGTGCTGCGGTACCAGGTACGTGTGAGGCACGTAGTGGGGGGTAACCGCAGAGCGGCAAAGTAACGGAAACGGAAACGGTCAGCTTGCGGAAGCGAGGTTAGCGGCGAGCGACAAACAAGGCAAAACCTGTAGTAGTGGGGGGGGGACGGAGCTGGTGGTTGTCGGTACACGCTACATGTGGCCCAGGGTTGGTCCCTTAGGTCGGGGATGCTGGCATGCCGCTGCACTTGCCAACGGCGCTGGGCTAGCGGGTGGCTAGCGAGGGACGGCGCGTCGAGGGCGGCGGAGGGCACAGCAAATGGCGGAGGCGGTTTCCAGGTCTGAGCATGCCAACGGCGCTGGACTAGCGGGTGGCAAGCGTGGGACGGCTTGGCAGAGGGCGCAACGAAGGGCGTAGGCACGTGTACGCCGCCACGCGCTGTGTTGCTCCACTTCCTCGCCCGCGACCCTGTCCGCAGCGCCACTCATGGGCCCCGCGTTGACCGCCGCTTGACCTGTACCCCGTGCCGCCCTGCCCGGTGCCTCCTGTTGCCCCCTGCCCCTGCAGCTGACACAGAAGTACGACCCCCACCACGACTACTTCTCCTTTGAGGGCCGTGACGAAAACGGCGGCAACCGGTGAGTCACGGCGGTTACGGCACGCGGGAGCACTTCGGGGAACGCATGTTGCTATTTACTCAGTTGTGCGCTTGCGAGCTCCATTAGTAGCCAACCCCAGGCATGACGAGGCGTACTCAGCCGTCCCCAACCCCAGCTTCGAGCATTGATACCGTCGTGAAGGAGCAGGCGGAGGCAGGGTAGCGCGTAACGGAACGCCTTTGCCCTCCAAACCAAGGTCGCCTTGTACGTGTACTTCTTTGCTGTCCGCTGGCCCTGATATCTCCTCCTAAGAAGTGCTCTCCTCCTGCCCCTCGCCTCGCGGCCTTCCTGGTACATCACCCCATGACTGCAGCTCCCCAACCAGGCACCTGCACTCTAGGTCACGGATTAATGTGCGTTGACACCACAACTTGTTGCCCCTCTTTGCCGCCAGGATGGCCACGGTGCTGATGTACCTGTCGGAGCCGGAGGAGGGCGGGGAGACCGTGTTCCCCAAGGTGGGCTGACGGGCATTATCAGTCTTCCAACTGCGCCCCCAGGGTCCCGCTGGCCACGCACCCCTGCCTAGCGCTCGGCCTGCCTGCCTGCCAAGGATAGTCTGGTTGCCGGCATGCACAGAGAACGGTAGAGCGGCTGTACCCTGCCAGGCGGTTGTCCTGTAATCTGCTATCACAACTGAATTTCCTTGCGCCAAAGCCTACGTGGTCGTGAGCTTCCCTCACGCCTCCTTCTTGCTCGCAGGTGCCCGTGCCGTCCTGGCAGACGGCCGCCAACTACAGCAAGTGCGCCATGCAGGGCTTGGCCGTCAAGCCCAAGAAGGTGGGCGTGGCGAGGGCATAGCCCACAGAGGGCAGAGTCTGCACTACTGCTGGCCACTGCTTTTCCTTTTTGCATGCGGGTGTAAGGGCAGTCCCCATGCGTACCTGTACGCTTGTCTCGGCACCAATGCCTTGCGCCTGTTGTCAGGCCTCGGACGGCTGGCGGGATGCGCTTCTGGGCAAACCTTGCTGTCCCTAGACGCAGTCCCCCTTGCGAAACTCGGCCATCATACCAGCTGCTGCGCACGCCTTGCCAGTCCGCAGCTCCGCAAGAGGCGACACCTTGGGCACCTATCAAAGGGCATACGTGCATCACTACGGTGTCGCATAGATTCTACCCCGCATTCGTCAGCACCCGGGCTCCCACCAGCTCCCGCGTCTTGGGTCGCCCGCTCACGGCGACGCCCCACCAATCAGTGAGCACGATTTGACTGCCCCTTGCGACCTTCCCCAGAGGCCCCCTTCCCCCTCCTCCTGCCCGCTCCCCAGGGTGACGCGGTGCTATTCTGGAGCATCAGGCCCATACCTTGCCAGTCCGCACGATGCCACGCACTTAGCACTACGGCACTACACGCACGCGCACACCACCGCGGCGCCTGGACCGCCCCCATACCCGCCAGCACCAGGGCTCAAACCAGCTCTTGAATACCGGTACCCTTTTGCTGGCGCAAAAGGCTATCCCCCCCTGTGGCTTGCTCCCTACTGTCCCTGCCCCAGGGTGACGCGGTGCTGTTCTGGAGCATCAAGCCCGACGGCCGCTTCGACCCGGGGTCACTGCACGGCAGCTGCCCCGTCATCAAGGCGAGGCGCGGGCTGGCAGCTGTGGCCCGGGGGGCTAGGGCACTGGGGGTTCGGAGCCTGCAGCGCTGCGGCGTGGCCGGAGGCGTGGTCATGTCGGTTGATTCGCTGCGGCGTGCTTTGGCGGCAAGGGGCTGCCTGACTCTGCAATGTAATAGTAGTCGGACCGTAAACCTCCATCGGTTCTCATGCAATTGGGCCCCAACACTTATTGCTTTGCCCCTTTGCCCCTGCCCCGCCTGGTGGTGCGACCGCAGGGCATTAAGTGGTCCGCTACGAAGTGGTGAGTGACCGAGTGTGTGCCTTGCGTGTAACGCGTTTGCGGTTGCCACAGCATGCACTGCGCAGGTGTTCGCAAGAACGGCCTTGTCGTGTGCCCCAGAAGCCCAACAATGGCGCTCTGCTTCAGCCGTGCACTTGAACCACTCGCCCGTCAGGCTTGCACCGGCGGCCCCTGGCCTGTACCCGTTCCGTACCACCTGCGGCCGTGTGCCGGTCGCATGGCCCCCGCCCTGGTCTTCCTCCCCGTCGCCTCCGCCTTCACCCCAACCGCAAACTCCCACCCCACACCCACACCCACACCCAGCCACACCCGCCCTTCCTTACGCCCCCAGGATCCACGTGGGCCGCTACGCCATGCCCGGGGAGCACGCAGTGACGGTGACGCGCCAGATCTACGCTCCGCCGCCCCCACCCGTGGTGCCCGGCTGCAAGAACGCACACAAGGTGGGCCTGCAGTGGCCGGGATGCTCCGCCGCGGAGCCTAAATTTAGGCCTCGGGGGCTTGGGGGGTGTTGGGAGGTCGCTGCTGTACGGTAGAAGTGGAGAGGGCGCCAGGGGGCTGGGGCACCACCTCGTTACGTCATCAGCTGAGGGACCCTGGCACACGAAGTACATGCAGCTGGCACATGAGAAGGAGCGAGTGCTGTACGGCCGGTGGCACCCTTAGGCCTCAGTGCAGGGGGATGACTGTGCGGGGGTCATTAGGCTTCGTGGCGCACTGCCGCTGCACACCGGTACCTCTTTGACCCCTACCCACCGATGCTCGTACCTCTGTGCGGCCCCCCACCCACCCGCAGCTGTGCGACCACTGGGCTGAGGCAGGAGGTGAGGCCGTGGTTGGCGGGAGGCCTTGGGTAGTTGGGTTTGGTTTGCAGCCATGTACTGCCACCTCCTTGGAGGCCCAGGACACGGAAGCAGTGAAATACCGTTACCTGAAGCACAGCGTACACAGCACAGCTCTAGGCTTTGGTTCTTACTGACTTGGTTAGCCCAGGAGTGGCTGATACGCAGTACGCAGCACACCCCGCGGATCGCACACTTCCTAATAACCTCATGGAGTAACCTGTTCCTGCTTTTGCTGCTTGCTGCCGCTATCTTCCCTTCACCTGCAGAGTGCGAGTCCAACCCCGGCTACATGGTGGGAACCAAGGGCATGCCGGGGGCGTGCGTGCTGTCGTGCAACCGCTGCGACCTGCTGTGAAGGGGCGGTCCACGCATCAGCAGCGGCAGCAGCAGCAGCTGCTGTCGTAGCGGCGGCGGCGGCCGCACTGGGTGAAGGAGCAGCAGGGGCAGGACGTGGGGCCGAAACACACCTTGGATGGAGGGCTCCCCCAGAGACTACTATCACAGGATGGCAGCAGCAGGTGGAGTGGCAGCAGGTGCTGCAGCAGGTGCCGCAGGAGGAGCTGCTTGAGGGTTGGCGGGCATCGTGCGGTGGGGCAGTGGAGGGACTGCGCGATGGCGTGGTGACCGCCACGTTTTTGTGGCCACCATGGGAAAGTGTTACTGTGCTTGCACGCTGACCGGTGCTCTGCTAGTGATGGTAGCGCCTGGGGGATATGCATGGGCGGTCAGGCCGTTCGGGTGCAGCACGTGAGAGTGTCCTGTGAGCGGATGCAGCACCTGGTGCATGGTGCATGTGAGCGGATGGGGTGCGACCAGGGAGAGCAGATCGGTGCTCACAGGTGCTCATGCCACCTGACCGTGATCCAGTGTCTGTTATAAGTACTGCGGATTGTTTTGATGCGAGATTGCACGGTGCTGGAGGGGAACGGCTCCGTTGCGCGATCGATGCGTAAGCGGGCTGGTGCGAGCAGGTGCGTGCAGGCAGGCCAGCCTGCTTCTTTCTACTCTCCAGAGGCCAGTCGGTTGCACAAAGGGACCTATCAGATGTAGATACCATCTCTTCCCTTCGTTCAATGTAGGGCAGCCATCTGGTTGCTGCCAGGCACTACGGAGTACGCTTTCAAGACTGGTATTCCCGGTGCACGCCCTTGAGAAGCAGTGAATCAAAGACGCATTTGGAATTTTCTGCAAGATCTTGAAGGCGAATTACTGGCTTTGGCCGCTTACATCCGAGGAAGAAAGTCGCACGACCCACCGACCCGCACACTGTATCTAGCCAAGTTGCGTCCCGGCTCAGGAAGCATAATGTTTGAGGACTATGACAGTGGCAACAGCAGCGATTCTACGGGGGCTGTGGAGGTCGCGGTGCAGTTAAGCCGTTTCCACGTCGAGACGCTCGAACAACATAACACCACCGGCGACATCGACATTCGAGGCCTATGTTTGTCAGCTGGAGATTGCGAGCTGTTGGCGGACGCGCATCTATCGCTCAAGCGGGGCGTGCGCTATGGCCTACTCGGCCGGAACGGGTCTGGCAAGTCGACGCTCCTCAAGGCCTGCGCTAAGAAGACGATTCCATCCTTTCCCCGCGACATGAAGGTGCGTGTCACGCAAGGTGTCAGGCGAATGCTGCACCTAGTGGCTGCGCTTTCCAGCGCGGGGTACGGCACTGCCTTCGCCACCGCCGTGGCACGTGTGTGGTGCCTGCTGCGTGCTGCCAAACCCGTAAGGAAGCGCCAAAGTGGAGATACAGCCAGAATGCAGATCCACACATATTAACCTGGCTAAACACAAAGCCGTGGAGTTGTAGAGCGGAACGTGGTCTAGATCCACACATGTCCCGCGCATTCCCCCGCCTGATTCCTCTATTCTGAACCGCTCATACGGTCCGTATAGTGCGCATCTGCGCAACTTCCACTCTAATCAAGTTGAACCATAAGGTGCGGTGCGTATGAGCAGCGGTCCTAGACCAGGCAAGACATCTGCGTGGCTTGTGCATGGGCCCGCACGCTACACACAAGCCGGCACCCAGAACCACAGCCCGCTCATATGGCTCCTCTGTCCCCCCGGTCATGTACGTGCAGCGGGACAATGAACCGCCGAGGCCGCAGGCAGGAGTGGCTCCGTCGCGCACGCATGGGCCCTCGCACCACACCCGAATCAACTCCCACAGCCACCCCCCGTGCCCACATACCGCCTGTGCCCTGTGTCCCCCAGGTCATGTACGTGCAGCAGGAGAACGTGCCCGGGGACGACCGCTCCGCACTGCACACGGTGGCGGAGGCGGCGGCCAGTGAACGCAGGAGGTTAGAGCAACAGGTACCGTGGGTAGCATGTGTCGGTGAGAGAAGAGGTCTAGCTACACACAACAACACCCGCCATGATGCAGATGGCAACGTGAGAGCAGCAGAGCCTCCTTGCACGCGACCTAGAAGGTCCCGATGCCAAAAGTTGCAGGTACCGCCCAACCTGCTCCGTCCACAAGCATGCAACGGGTTCAGCATGGAGGTTAGAAGTCTCAGTGCGTGACTTGCAGTGCCAACCCCCTGTCCATGCGATACCAGGTGGCGGACCTGGAGGCGGCGTTGGACGCCGAGGCGGAGGCGGAGGCCGCGGGCACAGTCGGTGGCGGCGGCGGCGAGGGGCACGAGGAGGGAGCGGAGGACGAGGCGGGGGAGGGTGGCGGTGCTGGCACCGGCGCGGCCGCTGCGCTGGTGGCAGCGGTGCAGGCGGTGCGCGCGTCCCGTGCCGCGGACACGGCCACGGAGGCAGGTGGGTGCGTGCGCTACTTCGGCTCTCCCGCCTCTGCACATGGGCCGGGGGGCCGGCCTCGGGGTGTTATCACAGCACCGCACCGTACACGTTGGCCTGGGAGTTTGCTGGACTGGTGAATGTAGTGGATGCCATAAACGCACGAGCGTGCCTGCTGTCGCTAGGTGTGCGTGCTGACAGGCGTTGCTGCTCGCAACCCGCTGGTGTGTTTACCCACGTTGCAGACCTGATCGCCGCTCGCCGAAGCCGCGCCCGCGGCAAGGAGGCGCTGCGCGCTGCCCAGGCGGCACGAGATGACGCAAAGAAGACGAAGGAGCAGCGGGTGGGGGTGGGGAGCCCTGTGCGCGTGTTATGGTGTGGCAGGATGCGGTGAGGGGGAGGGCGGCGCAAGTATCGGAGCGTACCTGAGGCAACTAGACCGCGGGGGCATGGGTGGTTACTGCCGGCGTGCTACTGCGTGTGGACGTGTGAAGCGGAGAAGCAGCAGGTGGGCGGGAACGGGGAGCTTCCCTGTTCCCGCCCACCTGCTGCTTCTCCGCTTCACACGGGAGGTGAGGGGCGGGGTGAAGGGCGGGCGGTGGCGGGTTGCGGCGAGTCACAGAATGCGACGTGAGTTCGCGGCTCAAAGATTGGCAGGTAGAGAGCATGAAGATGAGTGCGAGGACGGTAGGTCAAGGTGCGGGCGGTCAGTGAGAGCATGCAGGCCTTTGCTTGCTGGTGTGCAGCTGCGCTCCAGTCATGGTCCTGGCCTCACCACACCTGGGTGTGCCTTTCGCGCGATCGAACCTCCTTCACGACTTCTACATGCAGTCCAGACCTTTCTGACTTCCCGCGGATGTTCCACTCACCGACCCTTTTTCCCATGCCTGGACAGCTGTCCCACGAGGAGGCGGCCGCCCTGGCCCCCCAGCTGTTGGCGGAGCTATACGAGCAGCTGGAGCACCTGCAGGTGGGTGGGTAAGTGAGTAACAAATGAATTATAAAAATAGGTAAAACAGCTGCAGGTGGGTGGGTTAATGGTTAGTATATCCGTAATAAACAACTGGAGCACCTGCAGGTGGGTGTGGGGTGCTTGATGCTGTGCGGGACTTGAATGGTTTGAGCTTCCTGACAAGGAGACAAAGCAGGAAGGTGGGACTCACGTATGGCCGTCACTTTTAAAGCGGTTGTGCTGCATCGGCGTCTGGAAGCTGCAGGCGCGGATGGGTTGTTTGGGTTATGTGCTGCGGCGTGCAAGTCCCCCAGCCACACACTTGCCACCCTGGAACCCGCCGCTACACCGCCGGCATACTGTAGCTCTTGTCCAAGTGCTAGCCCGTTGCTTGGCACACGGCCCGTAACCAGACTTCTGTCTCCTGCCCCGTCCCGCTGCCCCCTAACCCCCCTTCCCCCAGGGCGGCACTAGTGAGGAGGAGGAGCAGCTGGCAGCCGCAGCCGTACTGGAAGGCCTGGGCTTCGGAACCCTGCAGCAAGCCACACCGACACAACAGCAGAAGCAGCAGGCACAGCAGCAGGCACAGCAGCAGCACCACCTCGACGCGCCCACGCGCTCGCTGTCGGGCGGGTGGCGCATGCGCGTGGCGCTGGCGTGTGCCCTGGTGGCCCAGCCGCAGCTACTGCTGCTGGACGAGCCCACCAACCACCTGGACATACAGTCCATCCTGTGGCTGCAGGTGGGGGCTGGAACGAGCGTTTTTACGATGCGCATAGCGCTCGGGCTGCGGGCAAGGGCAGTCCTCGGTAGGGGCTGAGTCTGTCTGTATGTTACCGAAGTTCATAAGCTTGCATGTACCGTATCTTTGTTGTGCACGGCTCAGTGGCGCAGCTACGGCGGCAAGTTTCATTACAAGGCATGCAAGGCGGCGGTGTACACAGCAGCACAGCTTCATTACATCGTGTCCCCGTGCGCAGCGCTGGTAGCCTTCTGTCATGTCCCTGCCCCGCAACTCCTGTCCGCCCTGCCCTACCTTCACGCTACCGGTAACCAGCGCAGCGCGTTTCTTCGCCCCGCCCAGCCACCCGGTCAGAGTCACCTGGACATCCACAGCCAAACGACGTTCCAGTCTTCCCACATTCCTTCTAGACTATTCACTACGCGGAGTCCTCCCACCCTTGCCAGGACTACCTGACCACCCGAAGCAAGGGCGTCACGATGCTGTTGGTGTCGCACAACAGCTAGTCATCCCTAACCAGCCACAGCTGGCGGCTGAATGGATATGCCAAAATCGCTTACCCTTAACATGCAGGATTACCTGACCACCCGCTGCGAGGGCGTGACGGTGCTGTTGGTGTCGCACGACAGGGCCTTCCTCAACGCAGTGGCGCAGGAGACCGTCGTGCTGAGGGACAAGCGCCTGGAGTACTTTGCGGGCAGCTACGACGCGTACGTGCAGGTGGGACAATTTTATTGTTACAAAAGTGTCTAAGTACTTGTTCAAGTAGTGTATGCTTTATTGGACATGTGATGATACCGTAATACTTGGCAGGCAGGTACGACGCGTACGTCCAGGTGGGACGGGCCGGGGTGTATGGGTGGGGGGACACAGCAGGACAGCAGAGGTGCAGCGTAATAGGGGAAAACAGCACGGGCGCAGGCCGGACCCCTGTCCCCCTTCTTTAAAACCTTCCCCGGTGCTGCTGTCTGTTATGCCAACTACGCCAACCGTAGCGCGTGTCAATCCTTGATCACCCTACCCTGAAGCCCAACAGCTGGCTTCCCGCGTCTCTACCTGTGCCTGCCTCCGTTCCTTTCACTCTCGTGCCGCACACCACAGGCCCGTGCCGAGGCGTCCGTGCACAAGGAGCGGCAGGTGGCGGGGCAGGAGCGGCAGCGGCAGCACCTGCTGGGCACCATTGCGCGGGCGGAGAAGGCGGCCAAGGAGGTGGGTGGCCAACCACTGGCTTGCAGCTAGCGGCGTGTGAGCACGACTATCCGGTACCGCATGTCGCGGTGGCCTTTCGGCGCGGACGAACGCCTGCGGCTCGTTAGGGTGTTACTGGCTTGCAACACTTCCGCTCGTCAACCCCTAGCGCCACTGGGTGCCGTCCAGAGTGCGGTACCTTTCGGCACTGCGTGGACGCGACATTAACGCTCCGTGCTGCCTTCAGGCTGGCGACGTCAAGCGACCGCTCCATGAAATCCTCTTTTCATGACACGTGCATGCACGCGTTGCATCCGGGCCGGTGATGACAAGCGGCTGCTGCAGGTCCTTGCGGCAGAGCTCCTCCTTACAACGCACATGTAAATGTCTCTCGCACTCACCGCACGCAGGCCGGCGACCACAAGCCGCTGCTGCACTGCTCTTACCACGCCACTTATCCAGTTCAGTCCAGCAGTGTGCACTTGTCACTGCTTACGCACCACACATTCACGTTTGATCCATCCTCAGGCCGGCGACGACAAGCGGCTGCTGCAGGCCGCCAGCCGCCGCAAGAAGCTGGACCGCATCGGCTGCGACAAGACGGCGGACGGCAAGAAGTTCAAAGTGTCGTACTGGGCGGGGTATCACGAGACGCAGCGGCCGCAGGTGGGGGCACACAGTGGGTCTGGGGGGCACGGCGTGCTAGGTGCAGGGCCTGCTGTGGAACGCAGGGCGCCTTGTGCATGCGATGCTTGTGGTACGGTACGCTACCAAGGCAGCATGGTGAGGTACACGTGCACAAAGTCCGGCCGCACGCACTTGTGCATGGGGCATAAACTTGGTTAGGTCGAGCTGGTGGAGGTGCTGCATGTATCTCATCGCAGTAGCGCTGAAGTACACGGGGGCATGCTTGTCTGTAGCATGTCACAGCACGAAAGGTCCTGCATTGCACCAGGGGCTACACAGGGGCCTGTGTTTCACCCACAAACCCGACACCCCAGGTGCAGCTGAAAAGGCCGGAGAGGAGCCAGTGATACACAAACTCGCACCTGCCTTGTTCCTGCACGCCAACACAATGGCAACTCGGGACCACACATTTGTTAATACACATGCACGCCAACACAATGGCAACTCGGGACCACACATTTGTTCATACACATTCGACACCCTCAGGTGGAACTGGACAAGCCCGAGGAACCTGTGATGTTGCAGCTGCCCCCGACCTTGTCCTTGCACACCAACACACTGGCAACCCGAATCCGAACAATTGTTAATACACACTCGATACCCCAGGTGGAGCTGGACAAGCCCGAGGAGCCTGTGGTGCTGCAGCTGCCCCCGGCCGAGGCCCTGAGGCAGCGCGGCCCCCTGCTGCAGCTTCGGGACGTAACCGTGGCGTACGGCGGCAAACAGGTGGGCGCCAGGGCACCGGGTTAGGGTGGCGGGCGGTGTTAGGAATGACCGGGTTTTCATGGTGGAGGTGGGCAAAGCTTGGCAGCAGCAGGCAGGTGGGCGGCGTCCGGGAGGGGCAGGGCTGCGCCATCGGAAGTAGACGTGGGGTCAGCAGGAGTCACGCATGGCAGCAGGTAGCAGCTGCGGGACGTCACTGTGGCGGCACAGAGGCGTACGGCAGCGAGCAGGTGGGTTGTGCCACCTAGGTATATACGGTGCACGGGATCGCGTACGGCAGCAAGCAGGTGCGCACTGGGAGGCGGCCGTTTGCGCCTCCCAGCAGTGGAAGGAAGGGTTGGACTCAAGTTGCATACGGCATTCGCGTACGGCAGGTGCGTACGACAGTCAGGTGTGGAACAAGAAGTGGCGCACCGGGAGGCTACTTGGTATGTTGTTTGGCACTGGGCACCATGGGACCAGGGGATAACCGCCAACGGTCGGCGAGTTGCACACCCCTCCCCTACCTGCTGGGCAAGTTAGGCGGGGTATGCAACACCTCCGCGAGGCTGGTTGTGACCGCAAGCGATAACGTGACGCGGACAGTGAGGTGTTTGGGCCAGCCTACACGGAAGCCGTGCGGTTAGCACATGGCAGGGAAGCGTCCGTGGTCCAGGACGCAGCGCATCAAGGACAATGGAACTGTATGCAGGGGCTGGACGCTGGATTGAAGGCTGGGATACGTTGGAGCAAGCCCCACCGTTGATTACGCCGCTGGCTGTGTAAACTGTTCCTTACATACATTTTGTATCTTCTAGTGTAGATCCTGCTGCCTGGTGTCCGCAGGAGGTAGCGGCTGCCCTGGCGGCGCAAGCGGCAGCGGATGCAGCCCACACCGCGTCGCAAGCCGCTGCAGCTCCCGCTAGCAAGGGCGGCACTGCAAAGGGCGGGAAAGGCAGCGGCAAGGCAGCAGCCGCTGCTGCCGCTGGCGGCAAGGCGGCCGGGGCTACCTCTGCAGCACCTGCTGCTGCTGCTGTCCCGGGCATCGTGTTGCGGGGCGTGACCATGGACATTACCCCCGGGGCACGCATCGGCCTGGTGGGTGTGGAGGGGTGGGGGATACTTAACAATCACATCAGCTTGTACCGTAGTGGGCGGTGCCTACAGTACCGGTAGTGTGTTGTTCATCTTGCAGCTCACAAAGCAGCCCGATTCGCTCTACGCTCTCAAACGCAGCACGGCAGAGTGCAAGCTGCCTCGCCAAGGTCCTCCCTTGGGCCATTACTCTTCCTCCATGTTCCAGTACCTCGGCCGCTCCCTACGTAATCCTGATTGTCAATTACCTTGTCCACCTTTTCCTTTGGACCCATACATCCCCAGCTTGGCCTCAACGGCAGCGGCAAGTCCTCGCTGATGCGTGTGATGGCGGGGCAGCTGGCGCCTGCAGCAGGGGAGGTGGCCACACCCTCATCGTCGCGGCTGCAGGTGGGCTGCTGGGCCCCACGGCTGATGCAGGGCAGGCGGAGCGCGGAGCACAGGTGCACAGCACGCAGCAGGCAGGCCTGCTGCTCCTGCACAAAGCCATTCCCAGCATTGTAACGCTAGCCTTTCTTACACACGGCTGCTTGCGCTGCCTTGTCCGGTGCGCGCAGGTGGGCTGCCTGGACCAGCACAGCGGCCGGCTGCTCCTGCACGACGCCATTCCTAGTGTTGAGACGCTAGCTTTTCTTACACACGGCTCTCCTGCTTGCGCTACCTTGTCCGGTGCGCGCAGGTGGGCTGCCTGGACCAGCACAGCGGCAGGCGGCTGCTGCAGGAGGGGCCGGCGGCAGTGCGCGCGGCGGCGGCGGCGGCCGGAGCAGGGGCGGCGTCAGCGGCAGCGGGGGCGGGAAGCGAGGTGCCGGTGACCGCGTCCGCCGTGGTGCAGGTGCGTGGTGCGGTGTGCGGGGGTTGCATGAGGGGCAGTCACAATGGGGGTGCCACGCAGCTACCACACCGCGAAGGGGTAGCATGGGTTCCTGGGCGACACCGACCATACGTGCGGTCCCCCTTTGCACGTGAGTTTACCGCTGCCTTACGCCTGCAACCAACCGTCAAAGGTTGCACAGTGTGCAGACGGGATGCCTGCCCTTCCGCAATATGGCCGCGACGCCTCGACCCCTACTCCCCACACCGCCGTCTTCTCTGCTCCCCGACCCACACGCCACACCCACCTCGCTCCCCAGGCCCGCGCCCCCCTGCTGCGGCAGCAGGAGGTGTACGACTACTTGGGCAAGTTCGCGGTTCCGGGGCCGCTGGCGTCCGCGCCCCTGGCCGCCCTAAGCGGGGGTCAGCGCTGCAGGGTGGCGCTGGCGCTGGTCATGCTGAACAGGTGGGGGGGCGAAGTCGCGATAACGCGCCTTCGATGGCGGGGGAGGCGAGGGGTTCGGAGGTAACCGCAAAGGGGGGCAATTGCGTAACGATGCCAAGGGGGTTGCGCTCTTCGCGGAGCGCGTTTTGTCAGCGCTCAGGCGCCGACGACGTGCGGGGATGCTCTCCGCGGGTGCAAGGAGGGCAGACGGGGGGGCGGGCGGGAGGGGAGACGGGGCGGGCAGCGCTGCAGGGCGGCGCTAGCGCGGGTGATGCTGGACAGGTGGGGGGAAGAAGTGACGGTGTGACGATCGTACGTATGGTGGCGGGGAAGTAGAGGGATTCGCAGGGAGCCGCAAAAAGGGGCCAGTACCGTGACGATGTCAATGGGGTTGCGTTCCTCGCGGTGCACTTCCAACGCTCAGGCGCAGACGTGACATGATGCGTTCGGCTAGCACGTGGCGCTGGTTATGCTGGCCGCGGGTGCGGGGAGGGCAGACAGGGCGGGCGGTCGCGAGGGGCGGGAAGGGCGGGACGGGAGACGGGGCGGGCAGAGCTGCAGGGTGGCGCTGGCGTTGGGTGTTGGGTCATGCTGGACAGATGGGGATGGGGTGCAGGATCAAGAGAGGAATTCAGTGTGTACGCCTAGGTTTTGTGTGCTGGTGCGCGAATACACAGGCCCTAATACACACCATGTGACATGCCCCATAGGTCCCACGTGCTGCTGCTGGACGAGCCCACCAACCACCTGGACATGCACTTTCTGTGTCACTTCAATTGCTAATACACAGGCCCTAATACACGCCCTACGGCATGGCCCCCCAGGCCCCACGTGCTGCTGCTGGACGAGCCCACCAACCACTTGGACATGCACTTTCTGTGTCACTTTGATTGCTAATACACAGGCTCTAATACACGCCCTACGGCATGGCTTCCCCAGGCCCCACGTGCTGCTGCTGGACGAGCCCACCAACCACCTGGACATGCAGACGGTGCAGGCGCTGTCGGCGGCAGTCAAGGAGTGGGAGGGTGAGGGCACACACACATAACATAGCAACAGGGGTTACCCCAGGCGTGATGCGTGATGCCTGCAGGGATGCTGTGCGCAGAGCCTCGATCAAAACCATTAGGTTCCATGTGCATCTGCGCGCCGGTGTGCACGTGCAGCATCATCTACATGGCTAATCACTGTATGTGCATTAACTCGCAGGTGCTGTGGTGATTGCGTCGCACGACCTCCGCTTCCTCGAAGACACCTGCAGCGAGGTGTGGGTGGTGGAGGGCGGGGCGGTCGTACGGCAGCAACAGCCCGATGTACGGGACGCGCTGTCGGACTACGCCGTACGGCTGATGGAGCGGGTACGGCGGCGGGCGGAGAAGCAGCAGCGGAGGCAGGCGGCGGGAGGGGGAGGCGGTGGTGGTGGCGGCGGTGGGAAGGGCGGCGGGGGTCACGTGGGGCCGAAGGTTGTGAAGAAGTAGCAGCGGATGCGGTAGCTAGGCATCGCTCGCTTCTCGGTGGTTTGAGGTGGTTACCAGTCACTATCACCGGTTGTTAGAGGTTGGCTACCGGTATGACCATCGCTTGTTCCGTCCTTGGTAGTTTGTGATGGCTACCGATTGTATGAAGCGTCAATGTGTCACGTACGGTGGGTGACACTTGCCAGGCAGGGCGCTTAAGTACCTTCTTTAGGTCTGCCGCTCTGCCCCACTCGGTCCGCATCGCTTCCAAGTGGTCAAGCGTGGTGTAGGAGCATTCGGTTAAGGCATCAGAAAAGGCAGGAAGCAACATGCGGAACGCGAACCTGCAGCTGTGACCCCATGCGCCATATTCCAGCACGCACGCCAAATGCCAAGCTGGACACAATGTGCAACACCCAGTGTGCCTTGTCACCAGAGAAGGAAGGCCTGCCCCAGTATTCCAAACCTGCATGCCAAGCCGCGCACCGCTCCACCCCTGGGCCCAACACGTATACAACACGTACGTGGTCCGGTTATGGACCCCCCCACAGTGGGCACACTGGATCACGTACACATCCATCCTGCACTCAACACGCACCACGCCTAACGCTCCTACCGTATGCAGCACTGTGCTCTTTACGTTCAAGTGCAAATGCGAAAAACCACACTGGCCATGCAATGATATGGTAACTCACACCCATCCCGCCCACCGCTACCGCGCCAGCCTTCCCGCGCCCGCTCCCCCTCCCGTCCCCTTCCCCCCGCCGCCCCTGCCCCCCACGCTCCCCTCCTCCACCCCCACGCAGTTCATGGCCTGCAGCACCACCGGCAGGCTCACGTTGAGCCTGGACCGCAGCTGCTGCGTCTGCTGCAGCAGCGAGCTCTTGAAGTGCTGCTGCAGCACATCGTAAAAGCCCTTATCCAGCAGGGGCTCCCCTGTACCAGGGGCCGTAGGTGTGGCCAGGTACTGCGCTAGCGCGGCTGCGGGGCTGCTGTCCAAGGGAGGTCCCCCACCTCCGGGGCTTCCCAGAGGACCTCCCTTGGATCTGTGGGTAGACGGGGAGCCCAGGTTGCCGGTGGGGGACCCTGGTGGTGCTGTGCGGAAGAGGTCCGAGGCGATGGCTGTGAGGCCGGGGGGCGTGCAGGGGGGCTGGATGGAGGGGCGGTCGGAGGGGTGGTGGGTAGTGGGCGAGGAGGCGGACAGGTGGGGCCCGGAAGGGCTGCGGCTGCGGCGGCGAGCGGAGAGGCGCTCGAGCCTGTGGGAAGGGAGAAAGCAGGGAGGATGCACGCGTGGGTATACAGCCGTGTTGACCTGCCAGCAAGTAACAGGGGCCAAAAGATGGGAAGCAAGTGCATCCTACCTGTGTGATCAGGATACTAGCATACGACCAAGGCCCCCAACCCTGCACTCCCCGCCTAGCACTACGTGTCCCTGCGTGTCCCCACCTGCTGGCGGGTATCCCGTTGGGCAGGGCGCGTGCCGGGGGCTGCTGCTGCTTGGGCACCTTGGTCTGCGTAACGCGCAGCACACGGCAAAGTACATTGAGCGCGTTGATAAGGCATCAAAACGTCAGTAGGGTCCACCGGCATGTGCCGGTTGTGCACCACGACCGACAGCGAGCACCAATTGTGACAGCTGCGCAAAAGCGCGCGATCCCCAGCCGCGCCCGCGGCCCGCACCACCCGCTGCAGACTGCACCCACCAGCGTGCGCGGCTGCTGCGGCGCCGTCAGCCCCGGCGGCCGCAGGTACCTCAGCTGCAGGTCCGGCAGCTCCGCGCGCAGCTGCTCGTGGCGGTTGTAGCGCTCAAACAGCACACCGTCCTGTGTGTGCGGCGTGTTTGGGGGATAGTGTTGTGATGTTAACGAGTAATGGGCGCAGTTGCTGGTGAACTGTGCTTGCCCTGCTGTTGGTAGCTGGAACCGGCGAGTCTGAAGGTAGATGGAGACTCAAAGACGCAACTACTTGTCGGCGTTTGCGTGGCACATGACTAGATGTAGATGTGTGGTCAGTGGTGGGACTTACACTCTGTGATCAGCGGCTGATCTGCAGCGGTGAGCTGCGGGCCACCTGGGTGTTCTGCCCGCTGCTGGCCCCTCTCGCGTCGACACGTGGCATGCAAGGCACACGGTGCTCACCTGTGTGGACACCGCCTTGAAGGGCGGGGAGCCGGCGAAGCTGCTGTCGGGCAGGGACAGGTAGGCGCCCTGCGGCAAGCGGAGCGACAGCTTTTGAGCGGCGCAAGCTGGGCCAATCATCAAGCATCACAGCATCACAGGAGCCGCCGGAAGGCGAGCAGCAACACCTGGGGGATGCTACATGGGCAATACCGGTAGTGCAAGTCGCTCTCCGCCCTGTGACATGGCCTGTGGCCCTCCAATTTCACACCTGGTGGGGGTGCGGCGATGCGATGCGGGTCGGCGAGTCCACCCCAGCGTGCTGCTGAGCAACGGCGGCAGCGCCGCCACCGCCGCCACCAACGCCGCCGCCGCCGGCAGCTGCACCGGGGCTGGAGGGCCGTACGGCGCTGATCGGCCGCCTTGCCGCCGCCGCCATGGCAGCCACGATGTTCGTTGGCGAGGCAGATGGCGGGCGGTGTGGCGGCGGGCTGGTGCTGGATGTGGTGTGGATGGTGGTGGCGGAGGGCACGAAGCGGCTGCGGGGCGGCGGGGGCAGCTGGTCCTGCTCGTGGCGCTGACCTGTGTGGGAAGGGGCGCGACAAGGAATGGTGGTGCTGCGCTGCTGCCGTTGCGCGTACATGCTGCAGCTGAAACCGCTCACATTGCGCTTGCAGTCATCCCGTGTTGCCAACATGACAGCTTACCGTTACCGAACCGATGAACAGCAGGGAGCTGCTCCAACAACAACCCTAATCCGAGGCCTAAGGCCTGTAAAAACGTTACACACCTGCTGCGCTCCCCGGCCGCGAGCCGCAGTCTGCCCCAGCCGCGCCAGGCAAGCCCTGCCGCTGCGCCCACTGCTCTCCCCCATGGGCCATACCGGCCGCATCTGCAGCTGCTGCCGCTGCTGCTGCAGCTAGGCGCGCCAGGGGTGAGTCCGGGCGGGGCATGGCGGCCTCAGCCTGCAGCGGTCGGCGACAGCGCAACAAGTCGAATTGGCCGCGCCCGAAGTCCCATGCGCGCAGAAGTTAGCTCCAGTACGCAAGGTTTGATGCAATGGCACTCATGGCCCTGGCCATGGCGCGCACGATAGCACCCATGTCAGTAGGATTATTCCATGGCCATGGAGCCTCCAACCTTCAAGATCAATGCACGCTCAGAAGTTTGAAAGCCTGACCCCGTGACCCGTCAGGCCACCTGACGCCAGCCTCCCCAGCTGTGCACCCGGACACCCTCTACTGGCCGGGTCCTTAGGGACCTTCAGGCCGAAGTGGCCGGGCCCGAAAGGCGATATATACCCAGTGTTCCGATCTTCCGTGGGGGCTTTCGGATGGCGTGTCGAAACAGGTGCCTCCAGGGGACCCAACTTTCGGATGGGGGGTCCAAAATTTTGCTTTTGGGGGGCCTCCGCCCCCCCAAACCCCCCCGTTTCCCCCGAACGGCCCCCCTCACGGGGCCGTGTCTTTCGGATAGGGGCCCCAATGACTTTCGGAGATAATCAGCCCAAAATGCGCCTGCTTTGAACCAACCGATGAAGATAGGAACGCTGTATATACCCACCTGCTTGATCTGCTGCTCCACCTGCCCCGCCACGCGCGCCGTGTGCTCCGGCGCGCGCCTCATGGCGGACCGGATGTCCCTGTGCACCTGGTACCGCACCAGGTAGGCATCTACAGGGTCCTGGGTGCGGGGGGCCAAGGGAGCGCGGCTGTGTGTTACCGCTTCTGTGTATTAGCAGTCGGTTGCGGGTGCGCCTGCTGGTAGGGCAGGTAGGGTCCCGACAGCATGCGCTCCACAAGTGAAAGGCAAGTGCATGCAAGCGGCACGTGGCGAAGGGGTGAGGTGCGTGTCCTAGGCGGCAGCTCGGCGCCCAACTGAAGGTGGCAGCTGGCGAAAGCTGACGTGGACCTGCATGCTGCCCGCTGTGTCGCCATGAGGCCAAGGTTTTGCATGCGCGTCGGTGATGAACTACCCGGTAAGCATTCAGGCTGCACTTCCTGCTCCCAGTCCAGGTGTCTCCCTTGGCACCGGCAAGGCCGCACCAACGGCACGAGCACCAGTGCGCGTGGCGAACTGGTACGCACGCCGGTAGAGCTGGGTGCGTGCACGACCGGGACAGACCCCGCACACGCAGAGAGTGTGCACCCGCATCGGAGGCATCCAGGGCGCTCACCTGGGCGGCTTGAGAATGCGAGTAGTACGGCATGTACGAGCGCCCGGTATGCTGTTGCGGCGTCCTGGGCAGTCCTGCCGTGCCCGGCTCATCCAAGAAAGTGGGGTTAGGACCCACTTGGCCCTGCCTCCGCCTGGCGGTGTTGCTTCCGGTTAGGCTGAGGCCGCTGACACATGGCGGGTCGACGCCGCTGCCCTCGCCTGACGCAAACGAGCTTGTGTCCACAGTAACCAAGGGGGTGAGCTTCTTTGCATTGCTGCTGAGCTCCGAGTTGACGTCGTGGGCTGGTTGGGCTGTGGGCGCAAGGGAGGCAGGCTTCGGCTTTGCGCTGTCGGGTCGGGCGCTGCAAGGTCGGGACTTGGCTGCCGAGAATGACGACGACTTGCGCCCTAGATCCGTCATAAGGGATAGAGTAGAATGTTGCCGCTCGCGTGGTGACTCTGGTAAGGGCGGGGGTGACGCCGGAGGCGTCCATGGGATGGGTCTGCCATCCTCACTCCACGGGACTTGCTGAAGTGCAACTTGTGATTGACTTGCAGTCATAATAAGCAACTATTAGCTGTTCACGTCGCGAGGCAACGTATGAGCTAAATCCTTATCTTCCAACTGCTTAGAACACAACAGAAAGCTAGACGCTGCAACGTCATGTATAGAATGTAACCGATATGGAGTTTGTATCTTCAGTAATTGGCGGTGCTAGCGACCTAGCGCAAGACCTAGCCTCCTAGCGTCACTACCAACGCCTGGTTGCGACTCTGTGTCTTGGCCGCTTGCAATGCACAATTCCAGTTGTAAGAAGATGATACTGATGGTTTGATCAATTGCTTAATTCGTTGTCAGCATAGGCAGCGTTCCGAACAATGCAAGAGTCTCCCCTGTGTGAGACACGGGGAGCTCCCCTGGACTCCCCTGCGATCACCTTGTCCCCGTGTGTTACATGGTGTCCTTTGGCCTCCGATGTCCACATTTTGAAGTAGAGGTCCAAGTGAGCTTTACTTAGTATCAAATTGTTCCTTTCCCTTGCTGCCCGATCTGGGGTAACCCTGGGCAGCCCTGGGTAGCACTGCCGTCACCTGCTGCCTGAGCAAGCCTGAGTGCTGGGAAGAGGCCCCTAGCGCCTAGGCACAGGATGTGCCAACCTTCAGGTCCGGTGCGTCCGTGCATTACCGTACGCGGGCGCCCGGTCGCCAGCTCGCCAGCCGCCACTATCAGCTGCAACATTGTCGTACCGTATGCATGCGCCAGTGCCGGACTGTGCAGGGCGCTGCAGGGTGCTGCTATCGTTGGGAGGTGTCAGTTCCATCATGCCCTTTTATTCAGCCAGGGCAGACATCCAAGGCCTTGCACAGCCACAGATGACCGGTGCATACCGTAGCGAACACTCACGACCACCAAGGCAACTACGCGCAAAGAAGTGCGGAACACAAAAGCCATGTGGCTAACAACGGGTACGGCAACAGGTTGTCTGCCTCATCAACGCATAGGGGAGAGCTCCTTGACACATAGGACTCCTAAGCCTCAACATGAGTATGAATGCATGACACCGTTACTGCAAGGCAAGCGATGGCCGGCCTGCTCCCTGCCTACGTTCACTCTGTCCGACACCATGGACCTACAAAGGCCAACATGCAACACACGGCCCTACAGTATGTGTCATCGCGTCACATGCAAGTTCCGGTACGCATTGCATGACCCTGTGTATTGAAGCTCATTGTCACTAGGGCCTACACTCATGTAGCCCATCTGCGACTGCCGTGCTACCTCACGCGGCTCACTCGTTTGCCCCTCGTCCAAACCATTCCCAAGTGCCCCATCCTCACTTGCCCCCGCTCCACAATGCCCCACAGCCATCTCTACAGTTCCAGACTGTGGGTCAGATCGCCACCAGTCCCTGATTCCGAAGGCGCAGCTGCCTGTGCGCCGTACGGCAAGCCGTGGAGCAGTACCTGTGGCTGTGATGGCCATCCGCCTCCCCTAACTCTGCCCCCGCCCCCACGCCCAGCCGCAGGTCCACCTCCGACTCCCCCTGCAGCGCTGTGCACAGCGGATGGGAGCAGGTGGGCAGCAGCGAGGCGGCCTCATGCGGGGCCAGGGGCAGCACGAAGGGCCAGCTGATGTGGATGGTCGACAAGCCGCCGCCGCGGTTGCCCATGGCACCCCTCCCCGAGCCCTGCTGCTGCTGCTGCTGCTGCTGCTGGCCCTCCACCGGCAGCGGTGCCACCCACCAGTCCTCCGCCAACCATGCAATCAGCATGGCTTCGGTTATACACTCGCAGCTGCACAGATCCTCCTGCAGCAGCCCCCTCCAGCTGGCCACCGCCCGCACGTCGCCCCGCTGCCACGCGCCCCGGCACGCCACCGCCGCCTGCCGTACCACCTCACACAGGAACCCATGGATGCCGCTCAGCAGCTTGCCCCGCTCCACCTCCTCCCTCGGCCCAACCTCGCACAGAATGCCCTTCATCCTGACCAGCACCGGCAGCCACCGCGGCAGCGCAAAGCACCACAGCCGCAGCAGCTGCTGCTCCGCGGGGCCCCGCTCCGCAAGCATGCCCGCCGGGTCCCGGACGGCGAATACACTCCCGGCGCACCCGCTGCTGCCCGCGCCAGGCCATGCGCTCCCCCCTACCACCGCACGGACCGCCGACGCCAGGTTGTACATCGTCTCGAGCGCTGCCCGCACAAGCGCGCACGTGCCTTCTGCTGACCGTGCCTTGGCCGTTGCCTCCGCCTGGCGCAGCGCTGCCTTGGCCTGGGTGGTGAGCAGGGCCGCGCCCTGCACCGCATCGCCGTGTGCGAGCAGCAGCGCCAGCTGCATGCTGCCGTTGACGTACAGCAGCTTGGTGACGTGCAGCCAGATGTTGATGGGCAGGAAGAAGGCGGGCGGCTGGGAGGCGCTGGCGGCAACCAGGCCGGGGGTGGTGGAGGCGGCGGCGGCGGCGAAGGAGGAGGCGCGTACGACGTGCCGTACCACTGCTTCGGTGGTGGGGATGAGGCCGGCGGAGAGGGCAGCGGAAAGGCCAGGCGGGGGAGAGGCGGGCAGCCGTATGCCTGCAGGTCCGCAATAGGGGCATGCATGATATTGGGAGGATGGGAGGAACGGTGTCAGGACATGGCCGCCGCCCATCGGCACCAGGCCAAAGGCACAGAGGCCAACTTGGGTACGCTTGCACATAACGAACGTGTGCGCCTGCGCTTCACAGGGCTGGTTGATAGCCACGTAGATGCCTGCAACAGCAACACGCTTCACCACTGCTTGCAACAATCCCAAGTTTCCAACCCCCTGACCCCATGTATGTTTTACGAAGGGTACCGACCGCGCGCTGACCCAACAACAGCCAGCTAACACACCCGACCCCAGCATGCAGTCGCGCCGCACGCACACCCACCGTTGGAGTCGGAGTGGTGCATGAGCATCTCCCACGGCTGCAGCATCAGCAACACTGGCCTGCAGCACAGCATGTCGAGCACCTGCAGCCCGTGCGGCCGCCGCATAGCTGCCCACACCGACTGCACCACCAGGGGCCACCAACGGGACGCAAAGCGCGCGTCACGCAGGCGGACGTCCAGCGTGCGTGTCTCGTACTCCTGGCTGCTGCTGCTGCTAAAGTTCCCACCCACCACCGCATGGCCGCGTACCCGATACTTCCATGGCGTCGACATCGTCTCCACCGCCAATGCCAAAGCTTTGATAGCAAGCGTACTGCAGTCAAGAGCCTCAAAAGCATGCCTCAGCACTGGCAGCCCGCTGCGCCCGCTGCCGCCGCCGCCGCCGCTCCCATCGCCCTTCCCACTGCCACCACTGCCACTGCCGCTGCTGCTTTTGCTCCTCCCGCCCAGCGCACTGTCACCGCCAGCCCTACCGCTTCCACCGTGCCTTATGCTCCCGCTGCTGCTGCTGCTGCTGCCGCTGCCCCCCGGGCCACCGCCACTGCTGCCCACACCGCTGCGCCTTGAACCCTCCCCGCTGCCCGCTGCCGCTTGCTGCGCCTGCTGGGGCATACCACTGCTCCCCCGCCACCGCACCGCTTCCACGGCCCCTGCCAGGCCGGGGTCGTGCAGCTCGCAGGACGCCAGGGCGGCACGTGCGGTGCGCAGGGCGAGGGACCTCAGGGCCCGCGGACGCAGGGGGCCCAGCGGCACGGGGTGGTCTTGGTCCAGGCACCAGCTCCAGCTGTTGACCGAGTTGATCAGCCCGCTGCACCTTAGCAGCCGCTGCCGCTGCTGCCTGCCTCCACTGCGCCCCTGACGCTGCTGCCGCCCTTCCTCTGCCGCCCAGTCCGGCGGCAGCAGCGCGGCGGGCGGCAGGCCGTACAGGGTGCCGCCGTCCGCGGCGTGCAGCTGAGACACAGCCTGTAGGGCCGTCCAGTACTGCAGGCAGGGGCCGGAGTACACGCGTGCCACGCGGCTGTAGGCTGCGGGCTGGCTGCACTCCTCCACCAGCATCTCCTGCACGTCGTGCAGCATGGCCAGCATCACTGACCCACGGGTCACCTCCCTGATGACCCAATTCACGGCTGCTGTGATTGAGACTTCCAGGAAGCCGCTGTTGAAGAAGGAGGTCAGGAACCTGCTCAGCAGGCCGTCACTGCGCCTGGAGAAGTTAGCGAAGGCGTTGACGAGGCTGACCCCGTCGCACGCGTGCGCGTTGAGCCGTAACGGGTCGTCGCGAGCGGCGAGGAGCAGCCGCGTCGCAGCGGGGAGGAAGTCGGAGCGCACTAGCACCTCGACGAGGTCAGCCGCGCCCGGCGGAACTCCTGCAGGTATGTAGCATTTGGCGCAGTCCAGCGCTGCCTTGAAGTATGCTGCCAGTAACGGGCAAACCGTAGAAAGGGTCCTCTCAGCGCGCTGCGCGGGCTGCGCGTCTGCTGCATTTGCGCCTTTTCCGCCGGCCATACTGCGCTGCCCAGCAGCTTCAGTTGCTGTAGCTGGTGGAGGATTTGCTGCTGCAGACGAGGCGCCGGTGACCATGCGCAACGACGAGGAAAGGAGCTGGGCCAGCGCTGCCAGTGCTTTTGGCGAGTGCTCAAGGGCTGAGAAGCCATCTAGCTGGCTCATCTCGTCCTCCTGCATAAAAGACATGAGCGCCTCGAGGTCCCGCTGCAGCTCCGAGATCGTCCGAACAGGCGGCAGAGCGGCTCCCGAGTCCGCAGCATTAGTGTAAGCGGCTAGCCGCACGGCGCTTTCGAGAAGCTGATCAAGTCCTGAGCGGCCCTTGGCGCGCTTGGGAGGCATTCTGGAAGACTGGCGAAAAGGATTAGCGCGTCAGCACAATATATGCTCCCCATATGCAGTTCGTGGCCGACAGGTAACAGATGGCAACTTGGAAGTAAATGCTTGGCGCGCGGAAAAGCTGGTTTGGCTCGAGCCGCATAGCGCTAGAGCAGGCCCCAAGCGACCACCGCACGATGCCGCACATGAGGGCGACGACGAGTTTCTCCGTACTGATTGACGTAGGTCTGATTGTGCTTGCATATAAATGTTGCATGAAAGAGCAGCGTTGGCCGCCATGTTCATGGGCCTTGGGAACAACCATGTGTGGCCCATGGGCCTTCAGCTCAGTCATGGCTTGCAGGCAGGGGCTTGCTTGCAGGTGTTTTCCGGTTTCTCTTCACATTCCCAACCCTTGGCTAACGACTTCGGCGTGCATGCATATGAGGCTGCCATTTGAGGCTGCCATTGACAGCACTGGCACACAGCGTTGAGCAGTACAGGCCCCCAGGCAGTGCACTTATGTCCAACCGCATGGCGCATGTAAGTGCTGTGCGTTCTCGGCTTACTCACCTGCAGCAGGCACTGTTTCTTAGGCTTGCCCAGGCTGCTAGCAGGCACTGCACAGCCGCTGGCACGCTTGGCAACAGGGAAGCAGAGGAGGGAAGCTACCCTGCTTGGCAGCGCCCAGGGTGCTCCCTTGGCAGAGCCACGTTTGGGAGGTGCACTGCAAAACATACGAAGGGAAGGGGCAGCGTAGGGGGGCAGTTGGGCATCCTTGGGTGCACCCCAGCCATCATGGGCACAATTTGCGTGGACAGACGTGGGTCGATGCCTTCACAAGCTCCACAAGCCACCTTGCCCCTCCAGGCAGTGGTGATAGGCGGTATGCCCACAGCAGTGCTGGTTGAGACCCGGATGAAAGGGCCCGCCAACTAGCGGGAATGGAGCTTTGAGAGGGCTAACTTGAGGGCAGGGCCACACAGTCAAGTTGGGCGCCTGGTGCCTCGCAGTGGGCAGCTGGTTCGGATGCTTGCAGCCACATCGCGGCCGACCACTCCGTTCAGCACCACTCCCGGCAGGACTCGGCTGGGCTCTTACGTTGCCGTTGGTTCAGCATCAGCTGGGGTTTGGAGTGCAACCCCTGGGCACATCCACACCCGTTTTAAGGTGCACAGTTGCAGCATCGCAGCGTGGCACACTCCGACTGACGCCGCGCCTCCCCGGCCAGACATAGGCAGGGGCCAGGCCCTTGCGACAGTAAGCAATCATCTCCCTGCACCATGGCAGGAAATCGTATAGGCTGATTTATGACGTCGAGTTGAGGCGATGCAAAGCTGACAATTCAAAGGCGAGGCGCCTAGACGCCAAGAGTATCAAGTTAGTATGGGAGCCACAAAACGTCATTAGCTATACACGCCTATATGCATAGTTATCGCCGAGCCACTGGACTGCGTGCTGGCGATGTTGAACTGGCAGCACGGATTAGGTGACAGCCGAGAAGGTCACACCAGTTGCAGTATAAGGCAGCGTAAGATCACTACTGCTCACAGCCTCGGATCATGTGCGAGCCCCTAGCTAGTGTCGGTGGGTGTCGGTTGTGCCCGTCGGTTGTTGCACGTGTCAGTTCGGACAGCTACGACCGCCATGCTTATCCACACAGCTGTGTCCTGCCAGCATGACAGCCAATGCATGCTGGTCAAATGAGCACAGGGGGATACGACGTTTACTTAAAGCAGGTGTAGCCACCACTCAGCTTTACACCACCCCTGCTTAGCAACTTCCATGGGCGCATGCCGTGGGGGCATGCCACGCAAAGGCACAAGGCAGTTCGTTGCCAGTACCTAAACTCTAGCTGTCTAACCGCTACCGGTACAGGAGGATACGCACGCGCGAGCAATGTAGTAGGCCTAGACACCCTGGTAGACACGACACCTATTCAGCCAGCAGAAAACAGCTCCCCCAAATGCAGTATGCACGCTAGCTTCCAGGGCAGCTCTACATAAGCGTAGGTTGGCGGTGTGACCAAACCAACAAGTTCACGCAGCGCACGGGTATGCTGTTTCCCTTGTATTGACCCGTCGGTAGCCTATGCCTTGGCGTTGCCCCGAAACCAGAGTTCTCCCGCACATCAGGCACACTGCGGGGCAACCTAGGTGGCACCAACATACACCCCATCCTACTCCTTCCTACCGTCCAGCAGGCACCTGTTGCCAACAGCCAGACTCCAACCACAAGCCTACCCAGGCCTACCCCTGCCCTATCGCCTGGACACTATCCCATGCCATCAATCACCATAACAACCAGTTAGAGTACATACGTCTACTGCTGCCCTGCATCCTGCCGTATTTGACGGCTCTTGCAAGGGGCTTCTTGGTGTGGTACCACGGCCTGAGCCATTGAAACTCAGTGATAGCCGCACCCCACAGTCCGCCAGCCCCTGTCCTTGACGTCAGCTCCCGCACCTCGTAGGCTATGCGATGCTGTGCCCCGCCGCTGCATGGCCTTCACAGCCCCTGCATCTGCGGCCGTATGTCCACCTGCTCCATCATCTGCACTATCAGCGCCACAGCAGCGTGGGTGCCCTTCCCTTCGTTCCTGGCCAGGACCTCTGCTTCCTGCAGCTTCCGCTTCTCCACGAGCTTCATGTGAAACTCGTGCAGCTGCATGTGAGTCAGCATGCATCCCGCGCCACAGTAAAGGCGGTTGTTGGCCGCACCCGCTCCCGGCCCGGGCCCTGCCCTCGCGACCCTCGGTGCCGCCCCGGCCCCTGTCGCCCCCGCCCCTGTTGCCTCTCCCATCAGCCCCGCCGCCACGCACACCCGCTGCATGTCCGGCTCCGTGTCCCCTTGCAGCTCTGTGCACAGCGGGTTGGAGCAGGTGGGCAGCAGCGAAGCCGATTCGTGCGGGGCCAAGGGCAACATGAAGGGCCAGGAGGTTTTGATAGGAACGTCGCCTTTACGGCCGCTGCTGCTGCTGCTGCTGCTGCTGCCCGCGGCACCCGGCTCGCCACCGCCGCTGCTGCCACCCGTCACGCCGCCCCCACTGCCCCACTGCTGCGGCGGCGGCAGAGTGGCCGACCACCAGTCCTCCGCCTCCCACCTGTCCGGATTGTACGTCCCGATCATCTCCCGGACGCACACGTCCCGCTGCAGCAGCCCCCTCCAGCTGTACACCGCCCGCATGTCACCCCGCCGCATCGCGCCCCGGCACGCCACCGCCGCCTGCTTGACCATCTCCGTCTTAAACCCCGTCAGAGCGCTCGACAGCCTCTCGTGCTCCGGCGATTCCTCGTCGTCCCCTCCCTGCTGTTCCAGAATGCCCGTGAGCGTGTTTAGCACCGGCAGCCACCGCGGCACGGCAAAGCACCACAGCCGCAGCAGCTGCTGCTCCGGCGGGGTGCACCTCGCAAGCATGCTGGCTGCATCCGTTGCCACCGCCGCCGCGCGCTGCGCCGCCGCCTTCCGCTCCTCCCCCTCCGTGGCCTCCCGGATGGTCCGCACCAGGTGGTCGCCCAGCACGCCCATCGACATCAGGTTGGTCAACACACCCGCGGTCTTCGTTGCATACTCCGCAAACTCTGCGCTGCCGGTCCCCTGCCCCGTCCCCCGCCCCACTATCGCCCGCACCGCGGAAGCCAGGTCGTACATGATCCGCGTGGCTGCCCGCACGAGCGCGAATGCACCCTCGTCCGCCTTCGCTCGTGCCGCCACCTCCGCCTGGAAAAGGATCACCTTTGCCAGTGTGGTAAGCAGAGCCGCGCCCTGCACCGGGTCGCCGTGCGCCAGTAACAGCACCAGGTGGGTGCCGGAGATGCGGTCCAGGATGCTGGCTAGCAGCTGCGAGGCCTCCTTGGGCGTGGACCACCGGGGGGCGGCGGCGGACGATAAGGTGGAGGCGATGTAGGAGGAGGCAGCGGCGGCGCGCGTGACAATGGTGCGCAGCAGGGCCTCTGTGGTTGGGATGAGGCCGGAGGAGAGGGCGGAGGACAGGCCGGGCGGGGGAGAGGCGGGAAGCCGGACGCCTGGGGGCGAAGGGAAAGGGTATTGTTAGTAGAACATTACAGGACAGCCTTGAACGGTTTGGAGCCACGGACAACCCAAGTGCGCGGGCTGGCAGTTGCCCCACAGGTAGTATAACCTCATTCCGGTACCATCGTGCAATACAGCATAAGTGTAAATCATACACCCATGGCAACGGCATATGTAGAGCACACCACGGCGTCCCAAAGCCTGTGCTGCACGAGTGCAAGTGGCACTTGCAATTCCCTACAAGAAGTAGGCCCGCCCTTAACGCAGAGGCACGTGGAAGGCGCTGCAAGAAGAACGGGCCCCACACGACAGCACGCACCCGTTCCCTGTCCCCGATCAGCAACTAGTGATACGCGCGACTTATTTGAACCAGAGCTTGCACTCACCCATTGAGTCCTCGTGCTCCACCCGCAGCTCCCACTGCTGCATCAGCTGCAGCAGCTCACCGCACAGCCCCACGTCCGCCGCCCGCAGCCCGCCCGGCTGCCGCAGCGCCGCCCACACCGCCCGCACCACCAGGGGCCACCAGCGAGATGCAAAGCGCGCGTCACGCAGGCGGCCGTCCAGCGCGGACGGCGTGCTGCACGGCTGGGCACCACTGCTGCTGCCGCTGCTGCTGCCGGCGCCAGCACGCTCGCCGCTGCCGGCTGCTCCACTGCTGGCCTTGCGGTCACTGCGCGGCCGCGCTTGCGCAGGGGGTGCCATTAGGTCTAGCACCAAGCGCAGGGCTTGGCGGGCCAGCATGTAGCACCCCGCAGCCTCAAGGGGGTGCCGTACCGCTACGCGCCCAATGGGAACCCCGCCGTTGCCGCTGCTGGTGCCGCCGCCGCTGCCGCCGCCGTCGACCTGACCCTGCCCCTGCTGGCTGCCGCCTCGCCGCAATGCCTGTATTGCGGCCGCCAGCCCTGTGTCATGGAACTCACAGGACGCCAGGGCGGCACGTGCGGTGCGCAGGGCGACGGACCTCAGGGCCCGCGGACGCAGGGGGCCCAGCGGCACCGGGTGCGCAGGGTCCAGGCACCAGCCCCAGCAGTGCAGTGAGCTGCGGAGGCTGCTGCAGCTGAGGTAGCGCCGCGCCTGCCCCTGCTGTCCCAACTGCTGCTGCTGCTGCCGCCCGTCCTCCTCCGCCCAGCCCGGCGGCAGCAATGCGGCGGGCGGCAGGCCGTACAGGGAGCCGCCGTCCGCGGCGTGCATCTGAGACACAGCCTGCAGGGCCGTCCAGTACTGCAGGCAGGGGCCGGATTGCAGGGCCTGCATGTGGCTGGGGGAGGCGAAGAGGCTGCAGTTGACCTCCACGTCCTCCAACAGCTCCCTGAGCAACGACCCACGGGTCTGCCCCGGGGCCCACACGCCCTCCGCAGCCGCCCGCGCCCAGGCCTCCAGGATGCGGTTGGGAGTCAGCAGCAGGCTGAAGAAGTCGGACCTAGCGTTGGCTATTGAGGCCAGGACTTGGCTGAGGTGCACGATGAGGCCGGTGTGGCGAGGCGGGCGGAGAGCCGGAGGTTGCTGCCGCGCGGCGGTGAGGTACCCGGTCACGGCGGGCAGGAAGTCGGCGCGCAGCAGGCCCTCGACAAGGCTGCTGACGCCCACAGGCAGCTCCTTGTAGGTCGGGCTGCTTTTGGCGCAGCCCCACGCGTCACCCAGGTACTGCGTGGTTATGATGGCCGTCACAGTCAGCACCCTGAGAGCGCGCTCTGCCGAAAGCGAGTCCGTGTCAGCCATAGTAGGTGTAGAGCCGTTATCTGAGCTTGACGCAGCTGAGGAGTTCGCGGAGGCGGACGGAGTGGATGCGGCGCGCAACGACACGGACAGGAGTTGCGCCAGCGCTATCCGCGCCTTGGGCGACTGCTCCAGAGCACTGCATGCTCCATCCCATTCTGCAACCCTGCTTATGGTAAACGCGAGGGACTCCAGCACCTCCAGCTCGCGGTCGAGCTCTCGATGCTCCCCAGCAAACGACTCCGATACACCACAGCCCGCGGCATTGCAAAAACTTTCTATGCGTACTAAGCTATCGAGTAGACTATGTATTCGTAATGGTTGTGACATGTTGCGGGTGGCAAGCAACTATGACAGGGTCAGTATTCGAGCACGGGGCGGAACACCAGTCTGGCTGGGAACTGCAGCTTCAACACAGATAGATTACATCGTCAACGGGCTGCTTGGTACATTGGCACCAACCGCGGTTCTGCAGTAGCCTTCCCGACATCCATGCGCACACCCGTACATGCACCATTGCCCTCACGCGCAGTCATGCATCCCATGCAGTAGGGGAACGCGGAAAACGCGAGGAATCGTGCGAGGGTGGCGGGGAATGGCGGCTTGTGTTATTCCAGTTCCCAATGGCAGACTGAATAAGGACGCTGTTCGTACAACCCCCCAGCAAATGGCCCTCTCTTATAGCTCTTGGCAAGGGGTATACAACAACACGCGGTCGGAAAGCAACACAGCCACCTCCAGCACCCCAGGTGGGATTGCTCCTGATGCATAGGCCAGCTAGGCGCACTACCGCGGCCAAACGGAAGTCCCATGCTGCCCCATGCCCCCATCCATGACGCGTACCGCCGAACTTGGACACCACCACCCTCGTGCGCGCGGGGGTCAGTCACGGCCTAGCGCAGAACTTGCGAAGTCTCGGCAACCGTTCAGCACAAAGGACGCACGTGCGTGGCCACTTCGGCACCATGCATGTGCCTACCAACCACCACACCTCTACGGTTCGCGCCACCCTGTGCCTGCTGCAACGCTACTACCGTACCCCAACAGTTTTAGGGACGGGTGCCGCCAACCAATCGAACGCATGCGCTGCTCCCCAAACCCCATTACAATGGGAACACTGGCATCACACAACCTGCTGGCGTGCGGTCGCCGCATCCCTCCTCCTTAGCGTGTCACCCAGACTGCTAACCCGCGGCCCGCAACCCGCCTTCGCCACCACGCACTCAGAGCCCCTCATCCCCGGCCGAAGGCCGTGCACCATTGACACACACCGCTCCGCCAGCAACCAACCATTAACCAAATCCCTCCGCCGCTTACCGTACTGCATTTGGAAGCATCACGCAGGCTCGACATCGCCGGCCGCATATCAACATGCTCCATCATAGCCGCTGCGCTATAAGCTCCGCACGCGCCGCCGACCGGCCTCCGTCCAGGGTACGACGCGAACGCCCTTGTCCTGGCGCCTTGCGCTGCTCCACCTGCCGGTCGTTATGCTCCACCTGCCGCTCGTTATGCTCCACCTGCCGCTCCACCTGCAGCTCGTGCGGCTGCAGCAGCTGGTTGTGCGCTAGGCGGCAAGCGCTGGCGCAGCAGCTCCGGCCGACCTTGACCCACGTGCACGCCAGCCGCCTCCGCCCCCAGCTCCGCTTCTCTTACTCCTCCCACCGTGCGGGCGGTCTACCATGCGCGACTGCGACGGGAACAAGGGGGTCGGGTAGCGGGTAGTTGCAGTCTGATGTGGGACAGGCAAGAGACGGGTCGTGCGGCGTGTGAGTACGGGGCCGATTCACGGGACTGTGCATTGCGATTGTTACTGCCTGAAAGTAGTCGTATGGCTGCAGCAGTACCACATGCGGCAGGACCACGTGCAGCGGCAGCACTACCGCAGGTGGGCAGCAGCGAGGCAGCAGCGCAAGGGGCCAAGGGCAGCAGGAAGAGCCAGGACCCAGGAGGTCTTGATGGCGGCCTGACCGCCGCCGTGGGTGCTGCTGTGTGCCACATACAATGCTACAGTACCAACCTCTCGCGCGTAGCCTCCTACGATTGCCTGATGCAGCCTCGCCCTTGCACGGCAGCATTGTGTGCACCCTGTAATCCGTGCTGCTGAGCCTCTCTAGATGCTGTGCACCCGCGCTTCCCCGGTACAACAAAAGCTCCCTTGCCCTCGCCAAGCCTTCTCACTCTCCGTAGAGCTCGTACCCCTGCAAGCAGGGGAGGTGCCACGCGAGTGAGTCGCTCTTGTGTAGGCACGAGCTACAAAAGCCGCGCGCACATGATTGGCTTAAATGCGTTGGCCATGCCGTGCCAAGGGAAGATGAACAACCGCATCAAATGGCCCATGTACGGATGCAGATTGGCAACCAGTCAGCACCACAGGAAATCATGCAGAACTCACCCTGGCCCCAAATGGCCGTCTGCACAACACCCTGCTCCCACTCAGCTGCCCAACCCCCCGCCTGCCAACGTGCACCCAAGCATGCCTTGCCCAACCGCCAAACCATTCCCGTGGAGTGCCGCCAGATGCCCCATGCCCCACCTCCCCGTACCCCA
>VFQN01001851.1_pt1 | contig 34198 bp, 31 predicted proteins | sample 3512371 | NCBI WGS metagenome assembly VFQN01 (sample SAMN10412370, study PRJNA504923) | tailings metagenome | isolation source: Replicate 2 from Balatoc abandoned mine | place: Philippines: Itogon, Benguet | collected 2017-08-28 | reverse complement strand
TCAAGGGCACCGGTAACTCGGAAATCATTCTCGACCGCAAGGTCTCCGACAAGCGTGTGTTCCCCGCGATCGACGTCGCCCGCTCCGGCACCCGCAAGGAAGAGCTTCTGGTGCCGCGCGATCAGCTCAAGAAGGTCTACGTGCTCCGCCGCATCCTTAATCCGATGGGTCCGATGGACGCGATCGAGTTCCTGATCGACAAGCTGAAGTCGACGAAGACCAACGGCGAGTTCTTCCAGAGCATGAACACCTGAGCGGAGCGGAGGCGACGCGATGGCCGTCCTCCGCCCCGATACGCCGATGCCGATCGGCGACTCCACACTGGACGCTGGCGAGGTCCGCCGCTTCGGCGCGCTCGCCGACGAATGGTGGGATGCCAACGGCAAGTTCCGGCCGCTGCATAAGCTCGGCCCTGCCCGCCTCGCCTTCATCCGCCAGGAAATCGTCCGTCATTTCTCCCGGCCAGCCGGCGGACTGCGTCCTTTCGCGGGGCTGAGCGTCCTCGATATCGGCTGCGGTGGAGGGCTCGTCAGCGAGCCCGTCGCGCGGCTTGGTGCGACGACGACCGGTATCGACCCGGCCGCCGAGAACATCGAGGCGGCGCTCCGCCATGCCGCAAGCCAGGGCCTCGAGATCGACTATCGCGCATGCCGCGTCGAGGATCTGGTCGCTGAGGCCCGCACCTTCGACTGCGTGCTGTGCCTCGAGGTGATCGAGCACGTCCCCGACGTCGCGGCCTTCCTCGCCGAGTGCACCAAGCTCGTGCGCCCCGGCGGACTCATGATCCTTTCGACAATCAATCGCACAGTGAAAGCCTATGCCCTGGCGATCGTCGGCGCCGAGTATGTTCTGCGCTGGCTGCCGGTAGGCACCCACCAGTGGGAGCGCTTCGTCACGCCGGACGAGCTCAAGCGTCAAGCGGAAGCGGCGGGTCTCGTCATGGGTAACCGCGAAGGCATTGTCTACAATCCGCTGACCGACGCCTGGTCGCTATCCTCGGACCTCGACGTCAACTACATGGCGAGCGCTGCGCGCCCAGCGTGATGGTCTGCGCCGAACGGGGCGCCCCTTGCGCCGGCCGAAGCCCGCTCGTAAGACTTTGGGCAATCACCAACCACAAAAACACAAGGAAATCGCCGATGGCCGGCCCTCTCTCGCACATTCGTGTTCTGGACCTGACGCGCGTTCTCGCCGGTCCGTGGTGCGCTCAGAACCTCGCCGATCTCGGCGCCGACGTGATCAAGGTCGAGCGTCCCAAGAAGGGCGACGACTCCCGCGCCTTCGGTCCACCCTGGGTCAAGGACGAGAACGGGAAAGAGACGACTGAGTCGGCCTATTTCATGTGCGCGAACCGCGGCAAGCGATCGATTACCATCGATGTCTCGAAACCGGCGGGTCAGGCGATCGTACGCGAGCTCGCCGAGTACGCTGACGTCGTGCTGGAGAACTACAAGACCGGCGATCTCGCCCGTTATGGCCTCGGCTACGAGGACCTGCGCAAGATCAATCCGGAGATCATCTACTGCTCGGTCACGGGCTTCGGTCAGACCGGCCCTTACCGCGAGAAGCCCGGCTACGATTTCATGGTCCAGGGCATGGGCGGCTTCATGAGCGTGACCGGCGAGCGCGATAACAAGCCCGGCGGCGGGCCGCAGCGCGCCGGCGTGCCGATCGTCGACATCATGACCGGCATGTATGCGACCATCGCGGTGTGCGCGGCGCTGGCGCATCGCGCCGAGACCGGCGTCGGTCAGCACATCGACATGGCGCTGCTCGACACTCAGGTCGCGATCCTCGCCAACCAGGGCGGCAACTACCTCGCGACCGGCGAACCACCAGGCCGCCTCGGCAACACGCATCCGAACATCGTGCCCTACCAGTCGGTGAAGACCAAGGATGGCGCCGTCATTCTCGCTTGCGGTAACGACAACCTGTTCAATCGCCTCTGTCAGGAAGCAGACGCCAATCATCTGCCGAAGGATCCGCGTTTCGCGACCAATGCAGCGCGCGTCACCAATCGCGATGCGCTCGACGAGCTGCTCGAGCCGATCATGATGAAGCGCACGACCGCCGAATGGGTCGAAGCGCTGGAGAAAGCCGGCGTTCCCTGCGGCCCGATCAACAATCTCAAAGAGGTGTTCGAGAACCCTCAGGTCCAGGCCCGCGGCATGAAGATCGAGATGCAGCACAAGACCGCGGGCAAGATTCCCCTGATCCGCGGTCCGATGCGCTTCTCCGAAACTCCGGTCGAGCACAAGCTGCCGCCGCCGACGCTCGGCCAGCATACCGACGAGGTGCTGACGCTGCTCGAAAAGTCGCCTGAGGAGATCGCGAAGCTCAAGGCCGACGGGATCGTCTAGTAGGCGTCGCCGCCATCGATCGAACGGTATTCGACCGCCCTCGGCTGGCGAGAAACGAGAACGCCAGCCGCAAGGCCGAGCAGCGCACCGATGACCACGCCGTGCGGGACATACGCGCCGACGCAACTGTCGTTGAAGCAGTGCGAGTTGACGATGCTCGCGAAGATGATGCTGCCGAGCGCCCCGACGACGGCGCCGATGCCGATGCCGCAGAGCCCGTAGATCATCGCGCGTCCGCCCGCGGTTTCTGAGAACGTCTGCGGCGGCGCCTGCTGACTCGGCTTCCATTCCTCGTCGTCGGGCCACAGCTCGCTGTTATCGTGCTTGGAAAGCTGGCTGATCGGCGCCGACTGCGAAAGCTGCGGGTTCGACGCCGATTTGACGTGCCCGAGTGTCAGCCCGCGTACCGGTGGATCGGCAAGAATGGTGCCTTTCGATCCGACTTCCGGCAGATGCGCGACCGCCTGCGAGGGAATTTCGGCGGGGGACACCAGGATGCTCTGCTGTGTCAGAAGCGGCCGCCAGAGGGCAATCGACTGGGGGCGCTGCTCGGGCCGGAGCTGCATGCCAAGGTCGATCGCCTCGAGGAAGCTTCGGCGGAAGCTGCCCTTCGCCGACTGCGTCACCGGCAAGAAGCCATCCTGGACGAAGCGCGCCGTTGCATCCATCGGCCGGGCACCCGAGACGGCGAAGTAAAGGGTGGCCGCAAAGGCGTAGATGTCGGTCCACGGCCCCTGTTTGCCGGGGTCGCTCGTATACTGCTCGGGCGGCGAGTACCCGTGCTTGACCACCATCGACATTGCTTGCGCGCGCCCGCGTACGGCATCGCGAGCCGAGCCGAAGTCGATAAGGACCGGGCTGCCGTCCGACCGCACGAGGATGTTGTCGGGCGAGACATCGCGATGGAGCAGATTGGCGCTGTGGATCAGTTCCAGCGCGTCCAGCAGCGGCGTCGCGAGCCGATCGATCTCCTCTTGCGTCGGCATCCGGCCGAGCGAGGAAAGCCACACCCGCAGATCGCGCGCCTGCTCGTAGGCGAGCACCATGTAGGCGGTGCCGTTGTCCTCGAACACGTTCGTGACGTCGACGATCGCCGGATGCCGAAACCGAGCGAGCGCACGCGCCTCCTGCAGGAAGCGATCGAGTCCCCAGCGATAGGTGCCTTCGCCGTCGGTCGCCGCGCGCACCGTTGTGCCGTCACGAAAGCCGAAGTCGCGCGGGAAGTATTCCTTGATCGCGAACATCTTCCCGAGCACCTGATGCTCGGCGAGGTACGTGATGCCGAAGCCGCCGGCACCGAGGATCGAATGGATGATGTACTGGTCGACGCGCGTGCCGCTCGAGAGCGCGCTGAATCCCTGCCCCGGCCCGCTGACGGACTGCCGCGGAGTTCCGGCTACCTCGCCAGACCGATGCAGGTCCTCACCCATCCCGAAAGGAATCCTCTCGCCAATTGCCGAGCACCCGAAGACGCATCGACGCTTTCGTCGAGCATCTACCGGCCACTCTAGAACAAAATAACTGACTGCGTTGGCTCATCGTCAATCGATCGTCGAGGCCGCGCAAAAAAATTGCGCGGCCAACGCAGACCCATAGGTGACCTAAAAAATCATCGCGGTCGCGCTTTGCCCGACCACACAATTTCACAGCTATATCGAAACACGACGACGATTGCACAAGGTCAACTCGTGATCAATGTTCAAACATTCTCGTGAGCGGCCTGGATGGGATTGGAGGCGTCCTCAGCGCGTGCTATGGCCCGCTCGTTCCCCACCGGCTACCGAGGATCACGATAATGGATGCTTCGCTGAGCGATTATCGCCCGTGCGTCGGCATCATGGCCGTCAATCGGGCCGGGCTCGTGTGGGTCGGCCGCCGAGTCATCGGCCGCGCGGACAAGGCCAGCGGCGGCTCATTCGATCGCTGGTGGCAGATGCCCCAGGGTGGCATCGATGAAGGCGAGGACCCAGAAGTGGCGGCACTGCGCGAGTTGTCGGAGGAAACCGGCATGTGCACCGTGTCCGTCCTCGGGCGCACGCACGACTGGCTCACCTATGACCTGCCGAAGGAGCTGCAGCCCGCGCACTGGGGCGGCAGGTATCGCGGCCAGAAGCAGGTCTGGTTCGCGCTGCGATTTCGCGGCGATGAGAGCGAGATCAACATCGTGCCCGGCGACGGACACGCGCAGGAATTCGATGCCTGGCGCTGGGCACCCGCCGACGAGCTGATCAACCTGATCGTGCCGTTCAAGCGTGACGTCTACGCGCGCGCTCTCGCCGAATTGGCCCATCTCGCGCGACCCGAATAGCGCTCACGCGCCTAGAGGGAGAATTCTTTCGACCACTCCGGTGGGATTCGGCCGAGCCGATCGTGGAGCGCTATCGCGAGCGGGCGGTAGTGATTGCGAAGCCACTGGCGGACGGGCTCGGTCAGCCGCGCCTCCTGGCTGCGGTTGGGCCGCTCGCTCAGCGCCGGAAAATATTCGGGCGCGAAGCCGATGCCGATGAAGGTGCAGATCTCGTCGAGCGCTGCCAACCGGTCTCGATGGATTTCTTCGTAGTACATTGCCTTCGTCTGCTCGGGCGCGAACGTTGCAGCGATATTGTCGAGCGTCGCCATGTAGTCGCCAAGCTGCTCGAACTTCGGCTCCGACAGGATTGCGATCGCTTCCTCGGTCGAGAGCTTCGCCGCGTCGAGGTTTCGCGATCGGCACTCATGCAGCAGATTGCTCCAGCCGCGCGCCACCGGATTGCGCATGATGAAGAGCACGCGCACGGTCGGAGACAGCCGCTTGAGATGCGCATAGCCTTCGCGGCCGACGATGGCGTATTCCGGCGTGATCTCGCCCGCAAACTTGCGGACACCGCGGTGGTTGAAAAGCGACGCGTACCAAGCGTCGTCGGTCGGCTCGCGCATGTAGGCGCGATACCAGGCCCATTGGCTGCGATAGGTGCTCCAGCGCCCGAGCTGGGTCCACATCCGCTGATGGTACTTGCGGTAGCGCGAGCGCATCCGTCGCCGGTTCAAGTGATTGGTGATACCGGCGACGTGGTCGAAGTAGTGGATCTCCTTGACCGGGGTCATGAAGATCTCGGGGTGGTCCTCGAGGACGCGTGCAAGCCACGTCGTCCCCGATTTCTGGGCGCCGACGCACACGAATAGATTCTCGATCGGCGGCGGCATTTCCAGGCGGCTACGATTTCATCCCGAGGCGAAAGCGCACCCTTGTAGCAGCCGGATCGAGGTCGCGCTTGAATTTCAACGGGTCGGTCGGCTTGACGCGCAACACGACGAAGCTCGTGCCGTTGCTCTCGCGGAGCATCCGGGCACCCGCCGCGATCTGGTCCTCGCTCTCGACCGTCATCGTCGACTTGATACCGGCGCCGATCGCCATCTGCTCCAGGTCGACGCCGAGGCTCGTGTGGCTGAGCTGATAGCCGGTCTCGCCGTAGTGCCCGTTGTCGACGCACAAGATGCTGAGGTTCGGCGGGTTCATGATGCTCACCGTCGCGAGTGATCCGACGTTCATGAGCAACTCGCCGTCGCCGGTCGCGACCACGACCTTCTTGTCGGGCCGCGCCAGCGCCAAGCCCAGTCCCATCGAGACGGCAGCGCCCATAGCCCCGGCCATGCCGAAGAAATTAGGTCCGTCGTTGGTGAGGTGCGCGAGATCCTTCGACGTACCCGCGAGGCCGCCGATGAAGAGGATGTCGTCCGGCTTGCCGAGGATCTTCGGCACCGCATCGATGCGATCGAGAACGTATTTCGGCGCCGCTTTGGCGGCTTCCTTCTTGGCCATGGTTTTCCCCCTCAGAATTTCTTGGCGCCGATGAGCTTCTGCGTCAGCAGGACCGCGACCGCTTCGCCCGACTGAAACGCCATGGTGCAGGCGGCGTTCATGGCGGTCTCGACCTCATCCCGCCGCGTGATCTCGACTGTGACAAAGCCCATCGCATCGAGGATCGGCCGCGTCGCCTTGCCCATGCCCATCTGCCAGGGGTTGCCCTCACCGTAATCGCCGCGCATCGACAGCACTGTCAGGAAGGGAAACTTGCCGCCGGTGATCATCGAGAAGAAGTTGATGCAGTTGCCGAGGCCGCTGCTCTGCATCAGGAGCGCCGAGCGCGCACCGCCGAGATGAGCGCCGGCAGCAACCGCGACTCCCTCCTCTTCGGTCGTCAGCGCGACCGATTTCACCTCGGGGTCCGCCAGCGACAGGTCGATCGCCATGCGGTGTCCGGCATCCGGCACGTACGTGAAAATGCTCACTCCGTTCTTGCGGAGCGTGTCGTACACCACCTTCTGCCAGGCTTCGTCAGTCGCAGCTTCCATCGTTCTTTTCCTCCATGCCGGGCCCTTGTCGGGTGGCTCTGCGGCCGTGCCCGCATATGTCCAGACTAGTGGCCACGCCGATGACCGGCAAGCGGCGACGTCGCAGCGATGGTCGAGCCCACGCAATGGCCGCCTGCGACGCGCGCATGACTCGATCGCCGACGCGCGCCGCGCCGAACCTGCGACATTCATTCACGTCGCGCGTGAAGCTGATGGGGTCAACTGGCTGAATATGAGGATTTATCGCCACACTGTGTGGGCAACATACGGACTATTCACGACTGATTTCAAATTCACAGTCAACAAGCGCGTTGAAAAACAGCAAAGCTTTTTTGCGCACGAGTGATTCGTGTGGGAACTCGACAGAAACGGGAGACATTGAAATGGCGAAAGCTGCTGCGAAGAAGGCCCCGGCCAAGAAGGCCGCTGCGAAGAAGCCGGCCAAGAAGATGGCCAAGAAGAAGTGAAGTGTTTGTGGGGCGCCGCATAGGCAGCCCTGCACCAAGAAATTTTCTGTTCGAGTTCTAGAGGCCGGAGGCTGCAGATATCTGCCCTCCGGTCCTTGCTTTTTTGGGAAGCTCTTTGACTCCGTCGCTACTTCAGCGCGACGAGTATCACGCCCGGCACAACCAGTGCGATTGTCGCGACCATCCGCCACGAAAATTTCTCGCGCCGAAAAACGAACAGGCCCAGCAGCATCGTGAAAACGGGTGCCGACGAAACAATCGGTACAACCGATACGAGTGTGCCGAGCTGCAGCGCCGAGTTCAGAAACTGCAACGAAAGTGCCGCCGTAAGCCCGGAAATCACGAACCACTTGTAGGAGGCGAACGAGCCTTTCAGAGGCCGGCCCTCGATACGGAACGCAGCGCTCGCAATCGCCAGCGAGACGGTATTCGAGACGAGCACCGCGAACGAGGCGCTGGGGACATCCTCGAGGCCGAGCTTCGTGACCGCGTGCCCGCTGGCCCGCACAAGCGCTGCGCCAACCGGAAGCGCGATCGCCCAAAGTGGCCAATCCCGCGCGAAACCCTGCCGGCTATAGCTCGCAACGACTCCGCCCGCGATAACCGCCGCAATCCCAATCGCGGTTTTGAAATCCAGGCTTTCGCCGAGCAGCGCGATTGCAAATATGGCGCCGAAAATCGGGGCGGACGCCGTCAGCGCGCTGGTTAGCGTCGGGCCAAGGACGTGAATGCTCTGGATTGCGAGGATTGACGAAAGCGACGGCCGGATAATGCCGACCAGGGCGAAAAGAAGCGCGCCCCAGGTGAACCAATAAGCGCTGTCGAGGTAAAATGGGGTCAGTACCCAATAGGCGACGGCGCCAGTGCCGATGTTGATGATCGAGCCGGTGCGGGCATCTGAACCCTGGAGGCCGAGGCTCTGGAAGTGGTTCGTCAGCGCGAACAGGAAAGCCGAGACGAGCGCGAACACGGCGGCGGCATGAGGAAATGCGGTCAGCATGGTTCAGCGCACCGCCGCGCGCCGAAGGCGGTCATTGATGGCCTCGCCGAGGCCTGTATCGGGGATCGGCATCACCGCGATCGTCGCTACCCCAGACGCGTCGAGCCGGCGTAGCGCTGCAAAGAGGTTGGCTGCCGCCTCCACGAGATCACCCTTCGGGCTCAAGTTGATCGATGGTCCGTCATGTGCAGGCGGCGAGGGCCCGAACGCCAGCAGCGCTTCGCCGGGGCCGGCTGAGGTCGCGCCGAGACGCACGGCCGCGCGCGGCGCGTAGTGGCTCGCGAGCTGACCGGGTGAAGACGGCCGGTCCGCGGCGTCCGTAGACCGCGCCAGCGGAGCGCCGACAATCGCCTCGATCGCCTCGGTCGTAACCCCGCCGGCGCGCAACAGCAGCGGGCGAGGCCCCGAGACATCGACGACGGTCGACTCGACGCCGACGGGGCTCGGGCCGTCGTCGATAATGAGGGCGACCTGGTCGCCGAGATCCGCGTCGACGTGAGCCGCTGTCGTCGGGCTCACGTGCCCCGAGCGATTGGCGGACGGCGCCGCGACCGGTATGCCCGCCGCCGCGATGAGTGCGCGCGCTACGGGATGCGAAGGGACGCGGATCGCTATGGTATCGAGCCCGGCCGTCACTAGGTCCGAGACCGGGCAATCGGGAGCCTTTGCCAGCACCATCGTCAGCGGTCCCGGCCAGAACGCGTCGGCGAGCCTTTTCGCGAGCGGAGACATCAGCGCGAGCCGCGATGCCGCTGCCGCGTCCACCACGTGCACGATCAGCGGGTTGAACTGCGGCCGTCCCTTTGCCGCATAGATCCGCGCGACTGCTTCGCCGTTGGTGGCGTCGGCGCCGAGGCCGTAGACCGTCTCCGTCGGCAATCCCACGAGCTCTCCCGCCCGCAGCGCCCTTGCAGCGTCGGCAATCGCATCGGGCGTGGCTCGGCGAATGGGCATGTTCCGGTCGGGGCTGGGTATCCGGGGTGGGCGATGCGTCGCTATCGGTCTTCTCGGCGGGCCGCCGAGTGCCTATGGTGCGGGCAAACAGAGACTGAGGACCGCCCGCCATGACCTACCGCGCTCCAGTAGACGACATCGTCTTCGCGCTCAAGACTGCTGCCGGCCTGCCCGAGCTGGCGGCGAATGGCACGATCGAGGTCGACGAGGACACGGTACGGGCCGTGATCGAGGAGGCGGGCCGGTTCGCGAGCGAGGTGCTCGATCCGCTCAGCGTGCCGGGGGACCGCACCGGCTCGCGCCTGGTCGACGGCAAGGTCGTGACGCCGCCGGGGTGGAAGGAGGCCTATCGGGGCTTCGTCGAGGGTGGCTGGGCGGCACTTCCAGCGCCGGCCGAGTACGGCGGCCAGGGACTGCCGGGGATGGTATCGACGGCGACCTGTGAGATCTGGAATTCGGCCAACCTGTCGTTTGGCCTCTGTCCGCTGTTGACGCAGGGTGCCATCGACGCGCTCCACGCAAATGGCTCCGACTACCTCAAGAAGACCTACCTCGCCAAGATGGTGTCCGGTGAATGGACCGGCACCATGAACCTGACCGAGCCGCACGTCGGCTCCGACCTCGGTCATCTGACGACCAAGGCGGTCAAGCAGCCGGACGGCACCTACCGCGTCTTCGGCACCAAGATCTTCATCACCTATGGCGACCACGAGCTGACCGAGAACATCATCCATATGGTGCTGGCGCGGCTGCCCGACGCGCCGCCCGGCACGCGTGGAATTTCGCTGTTCCTCGTGCCCAAATATCTCGTGAACGCTGACGGCTCGCTCGGCGCGCGCAACGACCTGATCGCTGCCAGCCTTGAGCACAAGCTCGGCATCCACGCGAGCCCGACGGCCGTGATGAAGTACGGCGAGAAGGGCGACGGCGCCGTCGGCTACCTCGTCGGCGAGGAGAACCGCGGCCTCAACACCATGTTCATCATGATGAACGCGGCACGCCTTGCGGTCGGCGTTCAGGGCGTCGCCGTTGCCGAGCGGGCGACGCAGCGCGCCCACGACTACGCCAACGAGCGCAAGCAGGGCCGCGGCACGGGCACGCCGGCAAGTGTGATGAGCCCGATCATCGTCCATCCGGACATCCGCCGTAACCTGCTGACCATGCGGGCGCTGACCCAGGCCGCGCGTGCTATCTGCCTCGTCACCGCGCGCGAACTCGACGTATCGCACGCCGGTAAGGATGCCGACACACGCGCCAAGGCGGGGGCGCGGGCGGCGCTGCTGACACCCATCGCCAAGGCGTTCTCCACCGACATCGGCGTCGAGGTTGCCTCGATCGGCGTGCAGATTCACGGCGGCATGGGTTTCATCGAGGAGACCGGCGCCGCGCAGCACTATCGCGACGCGCGCATCCTGCCGATCTACGAGGGCACCAACGGCATCCAGGCGATCGATCTGCTGACGCGCAAGCTGCCGCTCGAAGGCGGCAAGGTTTTGGAGGCTTACATCGGCGAGCTGGCGCAGACCGTCGCCGAAGTTAAGGCGTCCAATCGATCCGAGTTCGGCCGCATGGGCGAGCGGCTCGGCGCCGCGGTGGAGGCGCTGGCCGTAGCATCGAAGTGGCTCGGCGGCGCGCTGCAGAAGAGCCCGGACGCGGCGCTCGCCGGTGCCCAGCCGTATCTCAGACTGTTCGGTCTTGCGTCCGGAGGCGTCTATCTCGCACGCGGCGCATTGGCGATCGTGCGCGAGGGTGAAACCGACAGCGCCGGCCGCATTGCGATCGCGCGCTTCTTCGCGGAGAACCTCGCGACCGCCGCTCCCGGCCTCGCCGACACCGTCACAACCGGTGCCGAGACGGTGGTCTCGGCGGCGGTTTAGCCTTCACACCAACTTCCCGCGCGCCGCGACGGGCAGCACGTCGACCACCTCGCCGCCGCGTACGGCGATGAGCTGGTCGACCATGTTGACCACCACGCAGACGTGGTTGGGGATGATGCGAACAACCTCGCCGATACTGGGACGCTCGTTGGTCCGCGACAGATCGAGAAAGCCGTGCTCCTCGGCGAAAGCACCGATGCGGGCCTGCGGGTACTCGACGATGTGACCGAAGCCATCCATCCCGCCCCCGGGATCGGCAGTCAGCGTCTTCGAGCCTGAATCGAGAATACCGCGTTCGGGCCCGGCCCGGCTGACCACCGTCGCATAGACGTGGAGCGCGCAGTCCTCCTCGGTAGCGAGACCTCCGGCCATCATCATCCGGTCGTTGAAAATGTACGTCCCGGCGCGATGCTCGGTCGCACCCACAAGCTTGCCGACGTTCGGCAGGTTTGGCGTGCCGCCGGTCGAGATGATGCCGGGGTCGAGCCCAAGGGCCCGTAAACCCTCGACTGCCTCGTCGTGGAACTTCTGGGCGGCGTCCCACGCCTTTTCGGTCGGATAGAACAGTAGCCCGCGGAACTTGAGGCCTTCGGTATCGCGGATGATCCGGGCAAGATCGATCGCCTCCTTCGGCGTCTCGACACCGGCGCGTTTGCGCCCCGTGTCGCATTCGATCATCACCCCGATCGGCACGCCAGCGGCGGCCGCAGCTTCCGCGTAGGCGGCGAGCGTCACCGGATTATCGGCGCAGATCGTCACGTCGGCCCGCTGCCGCAGCGACGCGAGACGCCCGGACCGCGCCGCGCCGATCAGATTGTAGCTGACGAGGATGTTCTCTATCCCCGCCGAGGCCATCACCTCTGCCTCGCCGAGCTTCTGGCAGGTGATGCCGCTCGCGCCCGCCGCGATCTGCATCTTGGCGAGCACCGGGCTCTTGTGGGTCTTGATGTGCGGGCGATTGGCGACCCCCGCCGCTTCGCAAATCGCCTGGATGCGAGCTATGTTGTTCTCCACGCGATCAAGATCGATAACCACGGCGGGCGTACCGAACTCGCGCGATATCCGCTCTTTGAGGGACGCGATCTTCATCATCGGCTTCCTGTGTCAGCGGATAGGCTCGTCCGGCGCGTAAGTCGCCAGGGCGAGCGCGTGGACGCGGCCGGCGAGCTCGTCGGCCAGGACGTCGTTGACCATGCGGTGGCGCGCCACGCGGGTCTTGCCGGCGAAAGCCTGCGAAACCAACAGCACGCGGTAATGGCTCTCGCCGGTTCCGGGCGAGCTGCGATGGCCGGCATGGAGTTCGGATTCGTTAATGACGTCGAGCCGGGTGGGCTCGAACGCAATCATGAGCTTTTCGCGGATCCTCGTGTCGGCGGACATACTGTTGACTAGTGCCCCTATTGCGGCCCGATACCGGTCCCCAGTGAGGATGCCTCAAGTTCGACATACCCAGCGAGAACAAATGTTAAGTGGGGAACAAATATACGGCGCACGGACAAAAAAGCGAGACGGCGTTTGGGACAACGCGGCAAGACAGCCCTGCGCCACTGGTGTAAGTGTTTCTCATGAATTTGGGTCCCCCGGCGAGCGCCTCCAGTCGCACGATTATGTCACTCCTCGAGCCCTTGCTCCTCAATCTCGGCCAGCACGACAGTCTATCCGACGGGGAGGCCGCGCTGCTCGCGTCGGTGATCAAGAAAGATGCCAGGTTTGCTCCTGGCGACGACATCGTCGCGGTGGGCTCGCGCCCGGCCCACAGCAGCCTGATGGTCGATGGATTTGCCGCCCGGTACAAATTGTTGTCCGATGGCGGGCGGCAGATCACCGCACTGCACGTCGCGGGCGATTTCGTCGATCTCCATGCATTCCTGCTGAAGACGATGGATCATGGCATCGTGGCGCTGTCGCCCTGCCATGTCGCCTTCGCCGGGCATGAGGAGCTCAAGGCGATCAGCGAGCAGGCGCCGCACCTCACGCGACTGCTGTGGCTGGACACGCTGGTCGACGGGGCCATCCATCGCGAGTGGATCGTCGCGATGGGACGGCGGTCGCGAAAATCGCAGCTCGCACATTTGATCTGCGAGCTTTTCGTGCGTCTGCGTGGCGTCGGACGGGTCGTCGATTGGAGCTTCCACTTTCCTCTGTCGCAGACGGAAATGGCCGATGTGCTTGGTTTATCGGTCGTTCACATGAACCGCGTTATCCAAAGTCTACGGCGCGAGAACTTGATAAGTTGGACGCACCACACGATTTCAATACTCGATTGGGATCGCCTCCAGCAGGTGGCGGAGTTCGATCCGACTTACCTCAGCATGATGAAAGAGCCGCGCTAGCGGTGGTCCAGGTGGCCGCGCGGCAACGGTTTCACTGCGCTCACCCGCGGCGTCTTGTGCGGCGCGCCATGGCTGGCTCATAATGCAGGTCGCATGAAGTTCGACTCGAAATACTTCGACCAGATCAGGGTCAAGCCTTCGGCAACGCGGGATGCCGAGGAGGACGCGCGCGCGTGCCAGTGGAAGGGCTGCACCAAGGCCGGACACCACAAGGCGCCGAAGGGGCGCGGCCGCGAGGGCGAGTACTACCAGTTCTGCATCGACCACGTGCGGCAGTTCAACGCGTCGTACAATTACTTCACCGGCATAAGCGATGCCGAGGTCGCGGAGTTCCAGAAGGGAGCTGCCACCGGCCACCGACCGACTTGGAAGCTCGGGGCGGACAAGGGGGGCACCGACAACCTCTCCGACCTCGATCCGGCGACCGGGCGGGCCCGGCGCTACGCCCATTCGGCCCGCAACGGCACCCAGGATCCTCATCACGTTTTGGATGACAGCGATGCTGTTTCGCATGGCACGCCGCGCGGCGCCCCGCGCCGGAACCTTCGACCCCTGGAGCGGCGGGCGTTGGAGACCCTTGATTTGCCCGAGACGGCGCAGTCCCCGGTGATCAAATCGCGCTTCAAGGAGCTGGTAAAGCGCCACCATCCGGACGCGAACGGGGGGGATCGCGGCGCCGAAGACAAGTTGCGCGAGATCATACAAGCCTATAACTATCTCAAGCAGGCTGGTCTGGTTTGACCGGCCGATCAGCCAATCTCGATCGTCCCCAAGACATCAGCGACCCGTCGCGGGACTCACGTGGGGGCGATTTCATGGACCTGCGGAACAGCGAAACTATGCGCGCTTCAGCTAATGGCGGAATTCCGGGCCTTCCGGACAAGACAATCTCGGTTCGCGAGACGTTCGGCATCGACTCCGACCTGGAAGTCCCGGCCTACGCGAAAGCTGACTCGCACGTGCCGGATCTGGATCCGGACTATCTGTTCAACAGGGAGGTGACGCTCGCGATCCTCGCCGGCTTCAAGCACAACCGCCGCGTGATGATCCAGGGCTACCACGGCACCGGCAAGTCGACCCACATCGAGCAGGTGGCGGCGCGGCTCAACTGGCCGTGCGTGCGCGTGAACCTTGACAGCCACGTCTCGCGTATCGATCTCATCGGTAAGGATGCGATCGTCCTCAAGGACGGCAAGCAGGTTACCGAGTTCCGCGAGGGCATTCTGCCCTGGGCGCTGCAGAACAACATCGCGCTCGTGTTCGACGAGTATGACGCAGGTCGCCCGGACGTCATGTTCGTCATCCAGCGCATCCTCGAGGTTTCAGGCAAGCTGACGCTTCTCGACCAGTCGAAGGTCATCCGGCCGCACCCCGCGTTCCGGCTGTTCTCGACCACCAATACGATCGGTCTCGGCGACACCTCCGGCCTCTATCACGGCACCCAGCAGATCAACCAGGGCCAGATGGACCGCTGGTCGATCGTCGCCACGCTCAACTACCTGCCGCACGACGACGAGGTCGGCATCGTCCTCTCGAAGGCGAAGGCATTCGCGAAGACCGAAGCGAAGAAGAAGGTCGTCAACAACATGGTGCGGGTCGCCGATCTTACCCGGCAGGCCTTCATTAATGGCGATCTCTCCACCGTGATGAGCCCGCGCACCGTGCTGACGTGGGCCGAGAACGCCGAGATCTTCGGCAACATCGGCTTCGCGTTCCGCATGACGTTCCTCAACAAGTGCGACGAGCTCGAGCGACCGCTGGTCGCCGAGTTCTTCCAGCGCTGCTTCGGCGAGGAGCTTCCCGAGAGCGCCGCCAACGTCGCGTTGAGCTGAGGCGCTAAACCTCGACTTTGACATCGGGACACTAGCAGCGTGGCCACTCCCCCGAAGAAGAAAGAGGCCCCGACCGAGCCGTTCAAGCGCGTGCTCGGACTGTGCTCGCGCGCCATCGCCGGCGACGACGAGATGCAGGTGACCTTCGCGCCCGGCAAGCCCGAGCTCGATGGCCACGCGCTGCAGCTTCCGGAGCCGTCGCGGACGCCGTCGAAGAAAGAGATCGCTGTCATCCGCGGCTGGGCCGACAGCCTCTCGCTGACCGCGGCGATGCACGACGAGAAGCTGCACAAGCGGCTGGTGCCCGAGGCGGGTCCGGCGCGGACCGTGTTCGAAGCGATCGAGCGCGCCCGCATCGAGGCGATCGGCTGTAACCGCATGCAGGGCATGGCGTCGAACCTCACCGCCAAGGTCGAGGATCAGTATGCCCACGGCCGTTTCGCCCACGTCACCGAACGCTCCGAGGCGCCGATCGAGGACGCGCTGTCGCTGATCGTGCGCGAGCAGCTCACCGGCCTGAAGCCGCCCGCTTCGGCGCAGGGACTGGTCGATGCCTGGCGGCCGTGGATTGAGGAGCGCGCCTCTAACACGCTCGGGCGCATGGGCGAGGTTGCGACCAGCCAGGCCAAGTTCGGCCGCCTGATGCGTGACATGCTGCGCGATCTCGAGCTGTCGGAAGAACTCTCCGATGGTGAGAAGGAGGAGGGTGAGAGCGACGACGAGCAGCAGCCGGAGGGCGGTGAGTCCGACTCGCAGGAGGGCGACGAGAACCCCGATTCCGAGGACCAGCCGAACGACGAGCAGACGGCCGAAGGCGAGGAAGGCGAGACGTCGGAAGCTTCCGATGCCGGCGAGACCGAGGACTTTGATCTCGACGCCGAAGGCGACGAAAGTGCCGAGACCAACGAGCCGTGGCGGCCCAATACCAACGTTCTCGATGACCCCGAGAAGTTCGGCTACAAGGTGTTCAGCCGCGCGCACGACGAAGAGATCGACGCCGCGGATCTGTCGACGCCGGACGAGCTCGAGCGTCTGCGCGCGTTCCTCGACAAGGAGCTGCGCAACCTTTCCGGCGCCGTCTCGCGGCTCGCGAACCGCCTCCAGCGCAAGCTGCTGGCCCAGCAGAACCGCGCCTGGGATTTCGACCTTGAGGAAGGTTTGCTCGACACGGCGCGGCTGACGCGTGTCGTTATCGATCCGATGCATGCGCTGTCCTTCAAGCATGAGCGCGACACCGATTTCCGCGACACTGTGGTGACGCTGCTTATCGACAATTCCGGGTCGATGCGCGGACGCCCGATCATGGTCGCAGCATGCTGTGCGGACATCCTCGCGCGCACGCTTGAGCGCTGCGGCGTCAAGGTCGAGATCCTCGGCTTCACGACGCGGGCGTGGAAGGGCGGGCAGTCTCGCGAGGCGTGGCTGGCTGCGGGCAAGCCGGCGTCGCCCGGCCGACTGAATGATCTGCGCCACATCATTTACAAGCGTGCCGACGCCCCGTGGCGGCGGTCGAAGCAGTCTCTTGCGCTGATGATGCGCGAAGGGCTGCTCAAGGAGAACATCGACGGCGAGGCGCTGGCCTGGGCGCACAACCGCATGCTAGGCCGGACCGAGCATCGCCGTATCCTAATGATGATCTCCGATGGCGCGCCGGTCGACGATTCGACGCTGTCGGTGAATACCGGCTGCTATCTCGAGCGCCACCTGCGCCAGGTGATCGAGGAGATCGAGACGCGCTCGCCGGTCGAGCTGATCGCGATCGGTATCGGCCATGACGTAACGCGTTACTACCGCCGCGCCGTTACGATCACCGATCCGACCGAGCTCGCAGGCGCGATGACGGACAAGCTCGTCGAGCTGTTCGAGGAGAATGCGCCGACGCGTGGCGCTCCCGGCCCAGGCCGTCAGGTCGCTGCTGCGGGCGGTCGCCGCAAATAGCCGCGCTTTTGCCCAACCGGCTCTCTAACTGTGCTATCTCCACCGGCGGATTGAACACGGGGAGACGGTCATGAGGGTGCGAGACGAGCGGCCTGCCTCGCGGATTGCGGTCGCCGTTTTGGCGGCCGCGCTGCTTTCGAGCCTTGCATTTCCCGCTAGTGCCCAACGCAAGGCGGACGTTGCCGTATCGAAACCGGCGAGCGCGATCGAAGTGTCGTCCCGGGCAATCGAGAGCTACCAGCGCGGCCTCGGCGACAACAAACGATTCGGGCGGCTCGAGTTTCGCGGCGGGCTCGTGATGACGTCGCCGGATGCGCGCTTCGGTGGCTTCTCGGGCCTCATCGTCTCGCCCGACGGCCGCCGCATGATGGCGGTCGGCGACGAGGGACATTGGCTCACGGCCACAATCTCATACGCAGGCAAGGCGCCGAGCGGTCTCGACAACGCGCGGATGGGGCCGATCCTCGGATTCAACAGCCGGCCTTTGACCCGAAAGCGCGATTCGGACGCCGAGGACTTGGCGCTGCTCTCCGGCACGCTGGCCAATGGCGTCGCTCTGGTCGCGTTCGAGCGGGATCATCGCATCGTGCGCTATCCCATCATTGACGGCGTGCTCGGACGCCCGACTGCGCACATCCAGTTGCCGCCCGAGTCGAAGCGCATGACATCGAACAGCGGCATAGAAGCCGTGACGGTGCTGCGTGGAGGACCAATGCGCGGCGCCATCCTCGCCTTCGCCGAGGAGCTCAAGGATCGCGACGGTCATCTGATCGGCTGGCTGCTGGGCAAGGGCGCGCCGAAGCAGCTTTCCGTCACGGACATCGACGGGTTCGCCATCACCGCCGCGGCGGCGCTCGAGGACGGCTCGGTGCTGATCCTCGAGCGGCGCTTCCGCATGACCGAGGGCGTCAAGATGCGCTTGCGCCACCTTCAGGGCGACGATCTGCAACCGGGCAAGGCTATCGCGGGCGAAGTCCTGATTGCATCCGACATGGGCTACGAGATCGACAATATGGAAGCGATCGGCGTCCATACCGCGCCGGGTGGAGAGACTGTCGTCACGATCATGTCGGACGACAACTACAACAAGTTCCTCCAGCGCAACTTGCTGCTGCAGTTCACGCTGCATCCTGCTACCGCCAAAGCGACGTCGCGATAGCGATCCCTCGTCAATTCTCGCTTGAAGATTGTCTCGCGCCGCCCGATCCTTGGCACGGCAACGGATATGGGGAGCTTCGAGAATGCCTGTCCTGACGTTCGAGCGCCTGTCGGCGGGCTCACGCAACACGGCCAGCTTTGCGCCGACCAACCTCATCGTCGCCGGCTGGACCGGTACCGACGAAAAGGGGCTCAGGCACCACATCGAGGAGCTTGCGGCGATCGGCGTGCCGGGTCCATCGACGGTCCCGGTGTTCTATCGCAACGCCGTCTCGAACGTGACCCAGACCGACCGCCTGCAGGTGCTCGGGCCGGACACCTCAGGCGAGGTCGAGCCGGTCGTGCTCGCTATGGCCGATGGCCTGTGGCTTACCGTCGGCTCCGACCACACCGACCGCAAGGCCGAGACGATCGGGATCGCGCTCTCCAAGCAGCTCTGCGCCAAAGTGGTGGGGACCACGGCTTGGCGCCTCGATGACGTCGCCGACCGCTGGGACCGCCTGATCGTCCGCGCTCATGCCACCATCGACGGGAAGCGCGTCCTCTACCAGGAGGGGACGCTCAAGAGCCTACGGCATCCAGCCGATCTGATTGCGCGCTACGGGGGCGGGAAGCCTCTCGCCGAGGGCACGCTGATGATGGGCGGGACGATGGCGGCGATCGGTGGCATTCGCCCGGCGTCCCGGTTTGAGATGGAGCTCGAGGATCCCGACACGGGCAACCGCATCGCCCACGCCTACGACATCGAGGCGCTACCGGTCGTCTCCTGAGACCGTCTCGCGTCTTCAGCAGTCGCGGCGACACTGTCGATCGACCTGCTCGATCGGCGAGAAATCGCAGGAGTCGAAGAAGTTGCGGCGGCGTTCGGTTCTGGTGCCGGATCGCGTGGTCGTTCGGACCGTATCCTCGCCTTCGCGGGCCAGTCGCGCTTGGCGTATGGGCGGGCGGCGGCGCATGTCGCAGAGGATGCGCTTGGCGCCCTCGACGCCGGCCACCACCCGCGGCGCGCATGCACAACTCTCGTGCGAGCTGCGGCGCTGGTTCTGCGCGCAGCAAAGCACAGTGCGACCCATGGCGAAGGTCATGCCGCCGATCGCGTGCTGGCGCAGCGCCAGATCCATCTCGTCGACGTTCTCGCGCCTGCGGGTGCGGATCCATTCCGCGTCGTACTGCTGGTGATTGCTACCCCAGCCGAGCAGCGCCGCCGGCGCGCACAGCGTGTTGGTCACGAAATCCCGGCTCTCGCGGATGTCGACGATCTGGCTGTCCATATACGGCTGGGCGTAGCGCGTGCGGTTGGTCACGCAGGAGGTGTTGAAGACCACGGCCGCGGTGCAGGGAAACCCGCGTGCGACGTGAACGGCCAAGCCGCCGCCGAGCGAATGCCCCGTGACGTGGAATTTCACGACACGGCCCTGGGCTCTCTCGAACGCTTGCTGGCGGATCTGCACGAACGCTTCGCGAGCGAGCTTGTACTGATCCCACGGATTGAACCACTGCGTGGCCCAGGACAGGTTCGCGATGGCGTCGGTCGCCGTCGGCAGCTTGGCCCGCCAGCCGTCGCCGCCGAGCTGATCTGTGCCGCGGAACGCGACGAGCACGTGGTCCTCGTTGTCGATGGTGCGGGAGAAAACCATGTAGCCGAGCCCGCTCGGGTCAGCGACCGGTTCGCCGACTGCTCTCCAGGTTGGCTCGAACTTGACGAGATCACCACTCTCGCGGCCGGTGCCTCCATAGGCATTGAGGCTGGCGATGGCGTACGGAAGAAACGTCGCCGAAATGTGCTCCTTGTTCTCGCAGCCGCCAGGCTCGTCGCAGCCGGTTTCGGGCCCACTTGTCGAGGCGCTGCGCAGGTCGGGCAGCACTGGCGCACGACATTGCGCCTGGCTCGTCAGGGCAACCGTCTCCGCCGGAATGCCGAGCGAGGCGCGGGTCACCGGACTGCCGTTCCAAGCGGCGAGCCCGATCAGCGGAAAGATCAGGATCATGTAGGTGCGGCGCATGGCGATTGTCCCCCCGGACTACCGGTCGATGGTGCGATGAGCGCTCAATCCTGCCGGCTGTCAACGCGCCAAGAGCGCGAAATTGCTACCCGCCGCCGACATGAGCGGAGGCGAGCCGCGCGTCGAGTGGCCGAAGAACTCGCGAAGATCGAGCGGGCCCGGAGGGGGACATCTCACCTTGCGTGTCTCCTCGACCGGGCGACGAAAGGAAGCGCCCGTGTCCGGGCCGCCGATCGAGGCGGCGAGGGCGACCATCGGCAGCATTGGAAGCAGGTAGGCCTGGCGCATCGCGGCAGCCCTTGGGCGACATTGATGACTATCGGCGTTGACTTCAGAACTGGGCGGCTCGTTCGGTCGCCCCTCCCAACGCTTTTGGAATTGTATCGAGAAATTGCGGCGCCCGGCTGACAGAGCGGAGACGCGGCGGCTGCCTCGCAATTGCCGCGTGGATCGACTACAATTGTTAGAACTTGGAAGTCCCGGATCCGCCCCATGGCATCCCACAGCGACATCACCATCGAGATCACGCCGCAGGTCCTGCTCAAGGCCTACTCGTGCGGCATTTTTCCGATGGCCGAAAGTGCTGATGACCCGGCACTCTACTGGATCGAGCCGCAGGCGCGGGGCATTCTCCCGCTCGATGCCGTGCATGTGCCGCGCCGACTCGCGAAAACCATCCGTCAGGGTGTTTTCGAGGTGCGGGTCAATACCGATTTCGCGGCGGTCATCGACGGTTGCGCGGCGTCCAAGGCCGGACGGCGTTCGACATGGATCAACGCCCGCATCCGCAGCCTTTATGGCGCCCTTTTCGAGCAGGGGCACTGCCACACAGTCGAGACGTGGCTCGATGGCCGGATCGTCGGTGGGCTGTACGGCGTCGCCCTCGGCGGCGCGTTCTTCGGTGAAAGCATGTTCTCGACCGAGAGAGACGCCAGCAAGGTCGCGCTGACGTACCTGTGTGCCCGGCTCGTCTACGGGCGTTTCAGTCTGCTGGACACGCAGTTTGTGACCGACCACCTGCGGCAGTTCGGGACGATCGAAGTCGAGCGGCAGGAGTTCCACCGCCTGCTCGAGCCGGCGCTGGCGCGAGAGGCCGATTTCAGGGCACTGCCGGTCGACGCTTCTCCGGCCGACGTGCTCGGCATCCTCAATCTGGAGCCGGTAAGCCTCTGATCGGGGCCCGTCAGAGCGGCAGGCGCACGCCCTGGTGGCTGAAGTAATTGTCGATTGCCGACCGGATCGACTGGGCGACCTCGCGGCGCCATTTCTCGGAGCGCAGCTGCGCCGCGTCCGCCCGGTTGGACACATAGGCGAGTTCGATCAGCACGGCCGGCACCTTCGCCGTCAGCAGGACCTGGAAGGCCGCCGTGCGGTCCGGGGACTCGTTCATATTGGTCGTCTGGCCCATATTCTGGATCACGGCGCGCACGAACGTGCCGGTGCGGTCATGATTGACCTGGGTTTCGCGCGTCGCGAGATCGGCAAGGATCCCTTTCACGGTCGGTGCCTGGCGGCCGAGAGCGCCGAGCCTGGCCAGCTCCTCGGTGGACAACGTCTCGTTGGGGCTCTCGCGCCGCGCCGAGGCCGCGAGCTCGGTGGCAACCCGATCACGCAGCGAGTAGATCGTGGCACCTCGCGCCTGTGATGACGCATAGTCGGCGTGGATGGCGATGAAGAGGGCCGCATTCCGCTCCTCGGCGAAGCCGCGGCGCGCTTCCAGCGGGATGAACGTGTCATCTTCGCGCGTCATGGCGACCCGGTAGAGGCCGCTCGCGCGTAGCTGGTCGCGCAAGGTCTTGGCGAACTCGAGGACGACTTCTTTCTCGACCGTGCCGTTCCGGATGGCGCCGGAATCCATGCCGCCATGGCCGGGGTCGAGCACGATGAGCGGCTTGTAGCTGCGGGCAGAGCGCTTGTCGGGGCGCTCGGCGGGGCGTGGAACCGGGGGCTGGATCGTGCCGAGGCCGACCCCGCGAGCGCCGGGCGGGGGCGTACCAGCCGTCGGCGAGGCTACTGCCGACTGCAGCAGCGACGCCATGTTGGTGGCCACCGGGGCGATCTCCAGCGACAGCATCGCGGGGCCGCTACCGCTCGCGTTGAACTCCGATTTCTCGATCACGACCGGCTCGGTGACATCGATGACGACGCGGATCCGGTCCTCGGCGCTAAGTCCGGCGCGAAAGCCGCTGACGATGCCGACCGGCGCGCCGCTGAGGGCCGGCGGAAGCTGCAGCTTGATGTTCGGCAGCTCGACGATGACCCGGTTCGGGTTCGGCAGCGCGAACACCTCGTACTTCACACGCTTTTCGAGGGCGATGACGAAGCGTGTCTTCTTGGGGAGCTCGGTCTCGGTTGCCGGCGCGGGTGGCGACACGGCGGCGACGGTCGTCGGCGCTGGCGTGGTGACCGGCTGGGCACCGGCGTAGCTGACGCCAGCGAACGCCGACGCAATCACGACCGCAAAACGCATGTACGCACGCAGCCGGAACCCCTTCCGACTACCCGCACCTGCCTGAACCATGACGAAAGACCCCCGTCAACGCGACACCGGCTTCAGTGGTAGGTAAACAACGGTAAACTCGGAACGTGGCGTTTTCCGGGTTTTCCTTGGCTCTTGTTATGAAACGGTAAAGGTAAATATTCGGGTAACTCGAGCGGCCGCCGACGGGCCTTGGATGCATCGGCGATGCCTATCGCTCAGTCTACTCGATCGGCGATGAGGACCTTGCCCGGGCATCGCCGCGCCGGCCCGGTGTACATGAATTTCGCACTGGCAGGTCGCGTTACGCCGCAAGAAGGTGCACGTCCCGCGGCTGCCGTATCGGACGGCATCCGTGACCGCGTTTTGGGCGGCATCGCGTTTGACTTTGCGGCAGAGCCGTCATCTTATCGATTTCGTGGGGCTGCGAGGCCCGTCTGCGAATTTCGGTGGCCGGCGTGCGAGCGGTTGGGCATCGATCGTCAACATTGAAAGGGAGGCTCTCAATGAGCACGATGCGTCGCGCGCTTACCGCCCTGGCGGTGGCCGCAACAATTCCATTTGCGTCGTCTGCAGCGAACGCTCAGAAAACATTGCGCTTCGTTCCCCACTCCGACCTCAAGATTCTCGACCCGATCTGGACGACCGCGTATGTCGTCCGCAACCACGGCTACATGGTCTACGACACGCTCTTCGGCATGGACGAGAAGGGCGAGATCAAGCCGCAGATGGTCGACACCTACACGCTGTCCGACGATAAGCTGACGTGGACGATGACGCTGCGCGACGGCCAGAAATGGCATGATGGCGCGCCCGTAACGTCAGAAGACATCGTCCCGTCGATCAAGCGCTGGGGCGCGAAGGACTCGATGGGCCAGAAGATGATGTCGTTCGTCGACAGCATCACGGCGAAGGATCCCAAGACGTTCGAGATCAAGCTCAAGTCCCCCACGGGTCTCGTCCTGCTGGCGCTCGGCAAGCCATCGTCGAACGTGCCGTTCATGATGCCGAAGCGCGTCGCCGAAACCGACCCGAACAAGCAGATCGAGGAGTTCATCGGCTCCGGACCGTTCGTCTTCAAGCGCGACGAATGGCAGCCCGGCAGCAAGCTCGTCTACACTAAATTTGCCGACTACAAGCCGCGCTCGGAGCCCCCGTCGGGCACGACAGGCGGCAAGGTCGTGAAGGTCGATCGCGTCGAGTGGCTGCCGATCCGCGACCATCAGCAGGCCGTGAACGCCCTGCTCGCCGGCGAGGTCGACTACATCGAGGCGCCGCCGCACGATCTCCATCCGCTGATCAAGAAGAGCAAGGACGTCTACATGTACAACTGGAACCCGCTCGGGAACCAGTTCACGCTGCGCTTCAACGTCCTGCACAAGCCGTTCGACAATCCGAAGATTCGCCAGGCCGTCCTCTATGCGCTGAACCAGGAGGATTTCCTCAAGGCTGTCGTCGGCGATCCTGAGTACTACAAGCTGTGCAAGGCGATGTTCATCTGCGGCACGCCCTTCGAGACCGAGGCGGGCTTCGAGGACAAGCTCGAGTCCAACTTCAAAAAGGCGCGCGAGCTGCTCGCCGAGGCGAAGTACGACGGCACGCCGATCGTGCTGATGCACTCGACGGACCTGCAGGTGCTGACGAACCTCGCGCCGGTCGCGAAGTCGCTCATGGAGCGCGCCGGCTTCAAGGTCGATATGCAGTCGATGGACTGGCAGACGGTCGTTGCCCGCCGCGCCAAGAAGGATGCGCCGTCGGCTGGCGGCTGGCACGCCTTCCTGACTTCATGGGTTGCCGGCGACCTGCTTAATCCGGTGATGGCCGGGTTCCTGAACGCGGGCTGCGACAAGGCCATGTTCGGCTGGCCGTGCGACGAACAGATCGAGAAGCTGCGTGACGACTTCGCCAGGGAGACGGACGGGGCAAAGCAAAAGGCGATCGTCGCGGCGCTTCAGAAGCGCGTCGCCGACTACCCGACCCATGTCCATCTCGGGCAGTGGTACAACTACGGCGCGCAGCGCAACAACGTGAAGGGCATCGTCGCCGCGCCGGCGCCGGTACTCTGGAACATCACTCTCGACTGAGACGGTTCGCGAGCTTGGCCTCGGCGCTCGTTATCGATCGCCGAGGCCGAATTCTATTTCGTGAAGAGCTGCCACTTACATCGGCAGCGCGACTGACAAGGAATGCCATGGGCGGCTATATCCTGCGGCGGATACTGTCGACTTTACCGGTGCTCGGCATCGTCGCCGTGCTTGTCTTCCTCATGCTGCGGCTGACACCGTCCGATCCTGCCGCCATCATCGCAGGCGACTACGCGAGCCCTCAGCAGATCGAGCTGATTCGTGAGCGTCTCGGGCTGAATGAACCGATCGTCAAGCAATTCGCCATCTGGATCGGTGGCGTGTTGCGCGGCGATTTCGGCGAGAGCTTCTTCTACAAGAAGCAGGTTGCCGAGCTGATCGGCGAACGGCTGGAGCCGACGCTTTCGCTGTCGTTCCTGACCATCCTGCTGGTGCTGGTGATCGCGGTGCCGATCGGCGTGATCGCCGCCCATAACCACGGGACCTGGATTGACCGGCTCGTGATGGGTTTCTCCGTGCTCGGGTTCTCGGTTCCCGTATTCGTCGTCGGCTACATCCTGATCTACGTCTTCGCCGTCACGCTCGATTGGCTACCGGTACAGGGATACCAGCGGATACGCGATGGCGTCGGCGGCTGGCTGTTGCGGCTGATCCTGCCGGCGATGACCCTATCTGTTGTCTTCATCGCCTTCATTGCGCGCATGACCCGCACCAGCGTGCTGGAGGTTCTCAACGAGGACTACATCCGCACGGCGCGGGCGAAGGGACAGTCCGAGATCAAAGTGCTGATCCGGCACGCGCTCGCGAACGCGGCGGTGCCCATCCTCACCATCATCGGCCTCACCGTCGCGATCCTGATCGGAGGCGTGGTGGTCACGGAGTCGGTCTACACGCTGCCGGGTCTCGGTCTCCTCACGGTCGATGCCGTGCTGGCGCGGGACTACCCGACGATTCAGGCGGTGATCCTGCTGTTCTCGTTCGCCTACGTGCTCATCAATCTGCTCGTTGATATCGCTTACACGTTTCTCGATCCGAGGATTCGGTACTAATGGTCACCGTCGATGCAGCCGCGCCGGTCCGGCGCCGTCGTTCCGTATGGTCGATCGTTCTGCGCAATCCGAGCGTGATCTTCGGTGGCTCGATTGCGCTGGTGATGCTGATCATCGCGATCCTCGCGCCATTCCTCGGCACGCGCGACCCCGCCGAGATCAATCCCTCGGCCCGCAACCAGAAGCCCGGCTACGCCACCACGGTGCGTGATGATGAGGGCAAGCGCATCCGCGTCGTCTATCACCTCGGGAGCGACAGCCTCGGGCGCGACATCTACAGCCGCGTCATCTACGGCGCGCGCGTGTCGTTGATCGTGGGTATCACCGTGGCGGTCATCGCCGTCTTCATCGGCCTCATCATCGGGATGATCGCGGGCTACGTCCGCTGGCTCGACGGCATCATCATGCGGTTCATGGACGGGCTGATGGCGATACCCGAGATATTGCTCGCAATCGCGCTCGTTTCGCTTTCGCGCGCCGGACTGCCCGCCGTGGTCATCGCGATCGTCATTCCGCAGGTGCCACGCGTCGTCCGTCTCGTGCGATCCGTCGTGCTGTCGATCCGCGAGGAGCCGTACGTCGAGAGTGCGATCACCGTCGGCACGCCGACGCCGACGCTGCTGTTCCGGCACGTCCTGCCCAACACGACGGCGCCGCTGATCGTGCAGGGCACATTCATTTGCGCCAGCGCGATTCTGGTCGAGGCGATCCTGTCATTCCTCGGCATTGGCATTCCGCCCGAGGTGCCGACGTGGGGTAACATCATGGCGGAGGGGCGGACGTACTTCCGTATCCTGCCGCACAACATCCTCTATCCCGGAATTGCCTTGGCGCTTGCAGTGCTCGCGATCAACATGCTCGGCGACGGTTTGCGCGACACGCTCGACCCGCGCTTCGCGAAGAGGTTCTGACCGGCATGACTGAGCCAGTACTCTCCGTGCGAAACCTTACGGTGCGCCTTCCCAAGGGCGCCGATCGCGAGAATGCGATCGAGGACATCAGCTTCGATATCGGTCCGCGCGAGATCGTCTGTATCGTGGGCGAGTCGGGATCCGGCAAATCTGTAACCGCGCAGGCGGTGATGGGACTGCTTCCGAAGCGCGACCTCGTAGTGACCGGGGGTGAGACCCGGCTCGAAGGCGAGGACACGACGAAGGCGACGATGAATCGCCTGCGGGAGCTGCGCGGCACCCGCATGGGAATGATCTTCCAGGAGCCGATGACGGCACTCAATCCCGTGCAGCGCGTCGGCCAGCAGATCGCCGAGGTGCTCGAGATTCACACCAAGCTATCGGGCTCCGAACAGCGCCAGCGCGTGCTCGAGATGATGCAGGCGGTGAAGCTGCCCGATGCGGAGCTGATGATCGACGCCTATCCGCACCAGCTCTCCGGCGGGCAGCGTCAGCGCATCATGATTGCGACGGCGCTGATTCTAGATCCGGCGCTGCTGATCGCGGACGAACCGACGACCGCACTCGATGTCACGACGCAGGCGCAGATCTTGCGCCTCGTGAAGGAGATGCAGACCCGGCGGAACACCGGCGTCATGTTCATCACGCACGATTTCGGCGTGGTGTCGGAGATTGCCGACCGCGTGGTCGTGATGCAGCACGGCCGCGTTGTCGAGCAGGGCACGCGCGACGAAGTGCTGATGCGGCCGCGCGAGGCGTACACGAAAATGCTGGTGGCGGCCGTGCCGAGCATGGTGCCGCCGTCTCGCGCCGCGGTCACGGGCAAGGTTGCCCTCGAGACGAAGAAGCTATCGAAAGTGTACGGCGGACGCACGTTCTTCAGCCGCAGAGCGCGCGTGGTGAAGGCGGCGCAGGACGTCAACGTCCAAGTGCGGCGCGGCGAGACGCTCGGGATCGTCGGCGAGTCGGGCTCGGGCAAGACGACCGTGGCGCGCTGCGTCGCGCGGCTGATCGAGCCGAGCGAAGGCCAGATCCTCATCGACGGCAACGATGTCGCGCATCTTCCGGAACGCGACCTCAGACGCTATCGCCGCGACATCCAGATCGTCTTCCAGGATCCGTATCGCTCGCTAAATCCGCGGCGTACGGTCGGCCAATCGATCATCGAAGGGCCGGTCAATTTCGGCATGTCGAGCGGGGAAGCGCTGGCCAAGGCGCGCGAGCTGATGGGCTTGGTGGGCTTGGCGGCTGACGCGCTGGACCGCTATCCGCACCAGTTCTCCGGTGGCCAGCGCCAGCGCATTTGCATCGCCCGCGCGCTCGCCATGAATCCGACACTTCTGATCGCGGACGAGGCGGTGTCGGCGCTCGACGTCTCGGTGCAGGCGCAGGTGCTCGAGCTGCTCGACAGCATCCGCAAGCAGTTCGACCTCGCAGTGCTTTTCATCACCCATGACCTGCGCGTCGCGGCGCAGATCTGCGATCGCATTGCGGTCATGAAGAACGGCGTCGTCGTCGAGCATGGAACGACGGTCGACGTCTTCCGCAATCCCCAGCACGAGTACACGAAGGCGCTGTTCGACGCCGCTCCAGGGCGCAACTTCGGCATGAAAGAGTCCATCGTCGCCTGATGGGCAGATGGCGACGCGGGCGCTGCTCAGCCGCCCGCGATCTGCGGCAGGACGTGGACTTCGGACTCGGCGCCGATCGGTTCCAGCAGCGCGTCCTGGTAGATCTGACCGTCGATCGCAACCGCAAGCCCCTCCTCGAGGTGCGGGGCGAGTTCGGGAAATTTCTCCCCGAGCTTGCGGAAGAGCTGCCGTACGTTGGCAGCATCGATCGCGACTTCAGTGACACCGCCGGTGTACTGGCGAAGGTTGCCGATCAGCACGACCTGGGCCATCGTTTCCTTCTCTCTGGAAATGGATCAGGCCCGCAAGGTGTGCAGGCCTGATCCGGTTCTCGCCGTGCTCAGTCGCGAGCTGCGCGCTTACGCGGCCTTGCCGGCGGACTTCATCGCCTTGAGGACCTTCGGCGGCGACATCGGCAGCTCGAAGAAGCGCACTCCCGACGAGCGCCGCACGGACGCCGCGATCGTCGCCATCGGCGGCACGATCGGGGTCTCACCGATACCGCGCACGCCATATGGATGACGCGGGTTCGGCACCTCGATGATCACGGTGTCGATCATCGGCAGGTCCGATGCCACCGGGATCCGGTAGTCGAGGAAGCCGGCGTTCTGCAGCCGGCCGTCGTCGCCGTAGATGTACTCCTCGTTGAGCGCCCAGCCGATGCCCTGCACGGCGCCGCCCTGGTACTGGCCCTCGACATACGCGGGATGGATGGCCCTGCCGGCATCCTGGATTGCCGTGTAGCGCGTGACCGTCACCTTGCCGGTGCCAGGGTCGACCTCGGTATCGGCGATGTGCACGCCGAAGCTCGGGGCCGCACCCTGTGCGCTGATCGCCGCGTAGCCGACGATCGCGCCGCCGGTCTTGCCGGCGACCTTGGCGATGTCCGAGAGCGACAGCGGCGCGTGCTTGCCGGCATTCTCGCCGGCAGGCCGGAACATGCCGTCCTCGAAGGTCACAGCCTCCTCCGGGATGTCCCAGAGCTTGGCGGCGCGCCCGCTCGCCTGCTTGATGATCGAGCGCGCGGCGTCGACCGTTGCCATGCCGCTCGAAAAGGTCGAACGGCTGCCGCCGGTGAGGAAGTTGTAACCGAGCGAGCTGGTGTCTGCGATGATCGGCCGGATCTTGGTCAGGTCGACCTTCAGCTCCTCTGCCGCCAGCATGCACAGCGACGCGCGCAGGCCGCCGATGTCGGGTGTGCCCGCCATCAGCGTCAGCGTGCCGTCCTCGTTGAGCTGCAGCGACACGGTGGTCTCGCCGCCGATGTTGAACCAGAAACCGGCCGCGATGCCGCGCCCCTGGTTCGGCCCGAGCGGCGCCTTCCAGTGGTCGCTCTCTTTCGCCGCCTCGAGGCACTCGATGAGACCGACGGGACCGAACTTGGGACCGTAGGCCGCGCGGGTGCCTTCCTTGGCGGCGTTCTTGAGTCGCAGCTCGATCGGGCATATGCCGAGCTTCTCGGCGATCTCGTCCACGACGCTCTCGACGCCGAAGGTGGAGATCGGACCGCCCGGCGCGCGATAGGCCGCGACTTTCGGCCGGTTCGATACGACGTCGTAGCCCGTGATCTTCACGTTATCGAGGTCATAGTTGGCGAACGCGCACATGCACGCCGGCTGCACCGGGCTGCCCTGGAACGCGCCCGCCTGCAGGATGACCTCGCCTTCGGCCGCCGTGATGCGACCGTCCTTCTTGACGCCCATCTTGACCTTGACGGTGCCGCCGGAGGTCGGACCGCTAGCCTTGAACACTTCCTCGCGGGTCATGACCATCTTGACGGGACGCCGCGCCTTCTTCGACAGGGCCAGCGCCAGCGGCTCGAGATAGACGACCGTCTTGCCGCCGAAGCCGCCGCCGATTTCCGACGACGTCACGCGGATCTTGCTGATGTCCCACTCGAGGAGTTTGGCGCAGTAGGCGCGCACCACCCAGTGGCCTTGCGTCGTTACCCAGAGCTGCGCCGTGCCATCCTCGGATGCCGAGGCGAGGCATGCGTGCGGCTCGATGTAGCCTTGGTGGACGGCCTTGGTCTTGAATTCGCGCTCGACGATGATGTCGGCTTCGGCGAAACCCTTGGCCACGTCGCCAAGGTTGAACTCGACACGCTTCGCGACGTTCGAGGCTTTGGTTGGCGGCGGCGTGGCGCCGATGGTGATCATGTCGTCATGCAGGACAGGCGCGCCGGGCTTCATCGCCTCGACCTCGTCGATGACGTGCGGCAGCACCTCGTACTCGACCTTGATCGCATCGATCGCGGCGGTCGCGGCCTTCTCGTTGAGGGCGGCGACAGCGGCGACCGCATGGCCCTCGTAGAGAACCTTGTCCCGCGCGATCACGTTGTTCGAGATGTCGCGGTAGTTGACGACGCCCTCGCCAGCAGGAACGAACTCCGAGGCCTGCTTGGGGAAGTCCTCGGCAGTAACGACGGCCTTCACGCCGGGCATCGCCAGCGCCTTCGACACGTCGAGCGACTTGATGCGGGCGTGGGCGTGCGGCGAGCGCAGCACCTTGCCGACGAGCTGGCCCGCCATCTTGAGGTCGGCCCCGTACATGGCGCGCCCGGTGACCTTGTCGACGCCGTCCGGACGGACCGGCCGTGTGCCGACGACATCGAACTGGGGCTTCTTCACACGCTCTTGCATGCTCAAGCTCCTCTCATCTCGGCAGCCGCATCCATCACGGCCCGAACGATCTTGTCGTATCCGGTGCAACGGCAGAGATTGCCGGCGAGCCAGTAACGAACCTGGGTTTCGGTGGGATCGGGGTTCTTGGCGAGGAGCGCCTTGGCGGCAATCAGTACGCCGGGCGTACAGATGCCGCACTGGAGCGCCGCGTGCTCGAGGAACTTGCGCTGCAGCGGATGCAGCTCCTCGCCTTCGGCCATACCCTCGACGGTATCGATGTTGTGGCCTTCGGCTTCGACGCCGAGGACCAGGCACGAGCAGACGAGGCGGCCGTCCAGCAGAACGCTGCAGGCACCGCAGTCGCCCGACGAGCAGCCTTCCTTGACGCCGGTCAGATCGAGCTCGTCGCGGAGGCAGTCGAGCAGTGTCTGCTCGCTGTCGCAGAGATACTCGACAGTGTCGCCATTGACCGTGGCGGTGACATGATGCTTAGCCATTTCAAGCCTTTCCAGCACGCTCGAGTGCAATCAGCGCGGTTCTGCGGGCGAGTACGCCCGCGACATCGATGCGGAATTCGATCGTGCCCCGCTTGTCGTCGATCGGTTTGCACGCGGCGCGCGCCGCGGCTTCGAGCTTCGCCAGTGCGGCGTCGTCGAGCTTGCTGCCGATCAGCGCCTTCGCGGCGTCGTCGACCAGCAGCGGACGTGCTGCCACTGCACCAAGGGACACACGCGCCGCCGTGCAGGTGCCGGAGCCATCAAGCGTCAGCGCGACGCCGCAGCCGACCACGGCGATATCCATCTCAGTGCGCGGGATGAAGCGCAGGTAGGCGTCGCTGCTGTGCGGCGCCTTGGCCGGCAGCTTGAACGAGACGATGAACTCGCCGGGCGTCAGTGCCAACTTGCGGGGGGCCAGCATGATGTCCTCGACCGCCAGCTCGCGCTTGCCTTTCGGACCGACGATGGTCGCCTTGGCGCCGGCCGCGATCAGGCCGGGAACGCTGTCGGCTGCCGGCGAGCCGTTGCAGAGGTTGCCGCCGAGGGTGGCGCGGCCCTGCACCTGGGTCGAGCCGATCAGGTTGGCGGCTTCCACGAGACCCGGCCAGTCCTTCGACAGCGTCGGGTGCTCCTTCAGCTCGGCGCCAGTCACGGCCGCACCGATACGGTAGCCGCCGCCCTCCTTGGCGATTTGGCGGGTCTCGTCGATACCCTTGATGTCGACGACGACATCGGGGCTTAGGACGCGGGATTTCATCTGGACGAGGAGGTCGGTACCCCCTGCGAGGACCCGCGCCCCCTGAACAGCCAGAAGGGCTGTCGCCGCTTCGACCGTCGTCGGTTTCTCATATCTCATGCCGTGTTTGCCTCGTGCGTTCGCTCGCCTGAAAGGTACGTTGCTTTGGTGAGGGGCCTGGGCTGGAAAACGGGTGGACGTCTGCCCCTGGCCGGCCGTTTAAGCCGTGCGTGCCCGGAAAGCGTACCATTCCAACCTGCCTGAGCCTAGCTTGGCAAGGGCTGATGTCGCATTGGAGGCATGAGCGGCCCCAACTTTGAGCGGCTGCGACGTCAACTCGACGAGTGTGCTTCGCGCCGACTCCCTCGTATTTCGCGGGTGTGCGACGCATTGACGATTGCCGAAGGTGGGCAACACTCGCGAAAATGTGCTCTGGAGTGGCGGCAGGCGTTTCAACCCACGGTATCGGCGGGCTCGCGATGGCATCCAGCAGATCGAATGCGAAGTCCGGTACCGGAAACTATTTCGAGGATTTTCGGATCGGCCAGGTGGTCCCCCACGCCACGCCGCGCACGATCACCGAGGGCGACACGGCCGTCTACCAGGGCCTCTATGGCAACCGATTCGCTGTCCAATCATCGGCGCCGTTCGCGCGCGCCATTGGATACCCGACCGCTCCGATCGACGATCTGATCGTGTTCCATGTCATCCTCGGCAAGACCGTGCCGGACATCTCGCTCAATGCGATCGCGAACCTCGGCTATGCCGACTGCCGGTTCCTCGCGCCCGTATTCCCCGGCGATACGCTGAGCGCGTCGTCCGAGGTGATCGGACTGCGTGAGAACTCGAGCGGCGACTCGGGGATTGTCTACGTTCGCACCAACGGCGTGAACCAGGACGGCGCAACGGTGCTGACCTACGCTCGGTGGGTCATGGTCCGGAAGCGGGACAAGGCGGCGCCCGCGCCTGAAGCGACCGTACCGAAACTGCCGACCGCCGTGACGCCGGATCAGCTCGGCGCCGCAGTGCCATCGCTCCACGTCGCGTCATGGGACAAGACCCTCGCCGGCTCGGCGCACTTCTGGGACGACTACGCGGTCGGCGAGAAAATCGATCACGTCGATGGCATGACCATCGAGGAAGCCGAGCACCAGATCGCGACGCGTCTCTACCAGAACACCGCGCGCGTCCACTTCAACCAGCACGTCGAGGGTCAGGGCCGCTTTGGCCGCCGGCTGGTCTATGGCGGAGTCGTCATCTCGCTCGCACGGGCGCTGTCATTCAATGGGCTCGCCAGCGCCTTCCACATCGCGGCGATCAACGGCGGCCGCCATGTCGCGCCGGCATTCGCGGGCGACACGGTCTACGCGTGGTCGGAGGTGCTGGACAAGGCCGAGGTGCCGGGCCGCGGCGATGTCGGCGCGCTGCGGCTGCGCCTCGTCGGCGTGAAGGATCTGGCGCCGGCATCGTTCCCGCTGGAGACTGCGCCGGGCAAATACGCCCCCGGCGTCATCCTCGATCTCGACTACTGGGCCCTGCTGCCGCGCACTTGAGGCCCACGCCTCACGCCCACCACTTGTTCGGCACCGGGAAGCGGCCGGCGGCCTTTTCGATGACCTGCGCGGCGCGGAATAGCGTGCTCTCGTCGAACGGCTTGCCGATGAGCTGCAGCCCCATCGGTGTACCCTCGCTCGACAGCCCCGCCGGCACCGAAATGCCCGGCAGCCCCGCCATGTTCACGGTCACCGTAAAGATGTCCTCGAGGTACATCGCGATCGGATCGCCGGCCTTCTCGCCGAACCCGAACGCGGGTGACGGCGTCGTCGGCGTCAGCACCACGTCGACGTCGCTCCACGCATTGTCGAAGTCGCGCTTGATCAAGGTGCGGACTTTCTGCGCCTTCAGGTAATAGGCGTCGTAATAGCCGGCCGAC